>Ga0172380_10000055_pt1 | contig 243577 bp, 199 predicted proteins | sample Leawe162metaG_FD_119747 | JGI IMG/M metagenome (GOLD analysis project Ga0172380, IMG submission 119747) | Leachate microbial communities from a municipal landfill in Southern Ontario, Canada - Leachate well 162 metaG | ecosystem: Engineered > Solid waste > Landfill > Unclassified | place... | reverse complement strand
TATGTGAAGTCGCAGTTTCATGCACTCAAATGACACAGTTTCTGTTTTATCGCATTGAGTCGAATTGGTTGGTCGTTCATCATCATCTCCCTTTTGGGACACAATAGAAAACACGCTAGCGCATTGAATTCTATTTGTATCCCACACTGATTTCTTTGTGGCAACCCATAGGTTGCCATTTTTTTTACCTAAATTTCTATAAGCTGAGTGATTTGTCCAATTGAACTTGAATCGAAGGATGATAGCCTGCACGCGCCTTTGTATAGATGTCTTTTAATTCAGAGTGATATCCCGCAATTTGTAACTCAGCATAGAGTGGCCGTACAAATTTACCGCGTCCAATACGCACTAAATAGGCACTTAATGCCGGCAACACAGGATCATAATGATTACGAATCGCGACTCGAAACCAATCACAGGCAATTTCTGCATTAGTCGATTGGGTTAATTGGAAGGTCTCATCCAGATCCATCAATTGAACTTGACTAACGACTTCAGGTAATTGGGTCAGAAAATATTGCCAATGGTGCACTCGCCAATCTTTAACGCTTAATCGGCCCGCTGCTGTTCCCTGTAAAAAACACGCCAGCGCATCATCGACTTTATCTAAACTCATGGATGTTGGTCCGCAATAGCCCTTAGGTAAGCCTTCACCATAAATCCACGTTAATAGTTCAGCTTCAGTGATTTTATCTGCATGTAATTGCAGTAAAGTTTGTTTTGCGTACTCGACAAACACTTCGGTGGTAATGGCTTTAAACGCAAAATGATTCACATAAGTGAGTAAAAATTTATCAAATTCTACTCGCCCTAGCCTGCGCTCTAAATCATGGACAAACATCGAAGCCTTATCATAAGTAAAACGATTAAAGGCAAGATTAGGATCGTCCTGCTGCACATTAGCGGGTAAAGTTTGCTTACCCTTAGGCAAAGACGCTATTTCTTCTTTTAAGCGACCAAACTCTATTACCCATTCTAATTCTGCCTGTTCTTTTCCGTAGACAGCCTCGACAATACGGTTAGTAAAATAGGTCGTGAAACCTTCGTTTAACCAGAGATCACGCCAAGTCGCATTACTGACCAAATTGCCCGTCCAAGAATGTGCTAACTCATGGGCAACGGTTGACACTAAGCTTTTATCGCCGGCGATGAGTGTGGGCGTTAAAAAGGCTAAACGCCGAGTTTTCCATTCCACCGAATGGGAAACTCGGCGGCAAGATAATCATGTCATAGCGGCCCCATACGTAAGGACCTAACAATGACTCAGCAACATCGAGCATATTTTCAGTATCTTCAAACTCTTTTGCGGCGGCCACTAACATGCTCGGCTCGGTATACACGCCGCATCTTGGACCTATCGCTTGAAAGGCAATATCACCCACAGCCAACGCCATTAAATGGGTCGGAATAGGCTGTTCCATCTCAAAGTGAAACACACCATTAAGTGGCGTATCGGGATGATTCATCGCGCTCATAACGGCGCGCATGCCTTTGGGCACTTGCACCTTAGCATCAAAAGTGATCCGCGCCTTAGGCGTATCTTGTAATGGGATCCAACTGCGGGCATTGATCGGTTGCGATTGACTAAAGAGGTAAGGTAACTGTTTACCCGCGGTTTGCTCAGGCGCTAGCCACTGTAATCCTTGGGCGGACGGCGAGGTTTGATAGTGAATACAAACCTGCTTGCATGGAGATTCTGGTAACGTGATACACAATTTTTGCCCGAGTATGGGGTCAGCTTCATTAAGCACAAAGTCGAGCGGTGCTTCATCCATTTCTGTTAATGCATTCACCCCCTCTGTAGCATTAAAGCAAGTCACAGCAAGTATGGTTAGATCTCGACTATCAAGCCAAAGCTCTGTTACATCACACTCAAGAAAATCCAAGGACAGCGTCGCTTTAGCGAAAAGACGCTGCGCGTCAAAATCCACCATGACATCCAAAGAGACATGGGTCACTTGCACTTGTTCGGTATTCGCAAAAGAATGGTAATCTCGGGCTAAATCCCAAGGGGCTACATCAGCTAATGTACTCTTAGTTGCTTGCAACACTGTCGCCTCGATATTCAAGTTTTGAGCGGTATGTTCTAAATAGTGAGTTATGAGTTACCTTGCTGTGGTGACGGGCTTGATAACTTATCACTAATCATTGGGAGGTATTATCGACTGCAAATTTACTCAGAGGCAAATCGTAACTGAACTCTAGAGCTCCTTAGGAACAAGTTTTTTGTAACAGTTCATCTTTAGGTGTAGGTACCGAGTTTGCAATAAGCTATCTCTAGCTTGCTGGATTTATCGGTAGTCACAGTAGAAGCAGCTAAAATTGAGACGTGCAAACTTGGCAAAAATCGAGTCAGCCTCTTTTTATAAAAACAAAATGCAAAATTATTTAAAATATTTCGCACTTTCCCTGAACTAATTTGATGATGCTGAGTCAGATATTATGAACCGAATCTTTGTAATGAGTTTCTTCGTTCATCATCATTCTCCTTTAGATGGTTTCTAGCGCGACCGTCCCAAGATTCCGAATTGGAATTTACAGCAACCTACTTAGGTTGCTTTTTTATGTCTTTAATTTGGTCTAAACCTGACATCATCACACATTTAAAACCACAAAAACAAAAAGGACCTCCTGAGAGGTCCTTGATTAACAAGCCGTTTGGCTTACAAGCGAATACCTACTTGCTCTAAATCTTTAGCAACTACGCTATTAGGCACAGGTACATAACCGTCTTTTTCTACCACTTGCTGACCTTGCTTAGACAACACATAACGCAGGAATTCTTTTTCCATTGGTGCTAAGTCTTTGTTTGGTTGCTTGTTCACGTAAACGTATAAGTAACGTGATAGTGGGTAAGTACCATTAGCCGCGTTTTCAGCTGTAGCTTCGATAAACTCATTGCCTTTCTTAGCGATGGCAACAGCTTTAACACCTGCAGTTTTGTAACCGATACCTGAGTAGCCAATCGCATTCAGAGATTGAGAAACAGATTGCACAACAGAAGCTGAACCAGGTTGCTCGTTTACGTTAGCTTTAAAGTCACCTTTACAAAGCGCGTGCTCTTTAAAGTAACCGTAAGTGCCCGATACTGAGTTGCGACCGTAAAGTTGAACGTCTTTGGCAGACCAGTTACCGTCTAAGCCTAAATCGCCCCAACGTTGGATGTCACTGCTACCACATTTGTGAGTTGAAGAAAAAATGCCATCAACTTGCTCAACGCTTAAGCCTTTGATTGGGTTATCTTTGTGCACGAATACGGCTAAAGCATCGATAGCTACACGAATCGCAGTTGGTTTATAACCAAAATGCTTTTCGAACGCTTCAACTTCATTAGGCTTCATCTTACGGCTCATAGGACCGAACTGTGAAGTGCCTTCAGTCAACGCTGGTGGCGCAGTAGAAGAACCCGCCGCTTGGATCTGAATGTTGACGTTAGGGTACATTTGTTTAAATTCTTCTGCCCAAAGTGTCATCATGTTGGCTAAGGTATCTGATCCTACAGATGATAAGTTGCCAGATACACCGCTCGCTTTTTCATAAGTAGGCAGAGATGGATCAATCGATGCCATCGCAGTGGCAGAGAATACACCAGCGGCTGTTAGAGTAATCGCGCCGACAAGCTTTTTCAGTTTCATTATGTGCTCCAGTAGTAAGCTAACTAATTTGTAACTTAAGTTTCTTCAGACGCAGCCAGTATCAATCGCTACAATGACAATTCTATGTCCGTGATATGACACTTAAATGACAATGCACTATTTATCGCTTTTTTCTGTCATTTATTAAAGACTCAATAAATCTAGAAATAAAAACAGGCCCTAATGGCCTGTTTTTATTATTTATTGTAAATATTTCACTCACACATACTATTTCTTACGTTCGATAAGATGCAAAGGGATAATAAAGCTAAAAGTACTGCCTTTACCGACTTCACTGCTGATTTTAAGCTTACTGTGATGGTGGTTAAGCGCATGTTTTACTATCGCTAAACCTAAACCACTACCACCGGTTTGCCTTGAGCGCGCACTGTCTACCCGATAAAAGCGTTCCGTTAATCGACCAATATGCTGAGCCGCAATACCTTCACCCGTATCCGTTACGCTAAAGATGGCACCCGTAGCCACACTGCACCACTGCACTGTAATTTTCCCGCCAGGTTCTGTGTAACGAATCGCATTAGAAATCAAGTTAGAACAGGCACTTCTCAGCTGCAATTCATTGCCGTGAGAATCAAGTCCAGGCTCACAATAGAAACTCAACTCATACTTATCTTGTGCCAGCGCCTTAGCTTCCTCCTTGAGCACCTCCATCAACTGCGTCATATTCACAGTGTTTTCGAGGTTAATATCAGCCGCATCTTCAATTCGCGATAACATCAATAGCTGTTCGACCATAGATTGCATTCGTCGTGTCTGCTGCTGCATCAATGCTAACGGCTTGACGTTCATCGAATCAGGCTCAGCCATGCTTTGCATCATTTCGAGGTAACCCTGTAGCACAGTGAGCGGCGTTTTTAATTCATGCGACACATTCGCGACAAACTCTTTTCGCATTCCCTCAAGCTGACGTATACGAGTGATATCCCGCGCAATTAACAGTAACTGCCTGTCACCGTAAGCCATGATACGGATTTCAAGCAAACGCCTATCCGATACCGGCGAAGGTAACTCCAGCGGCTCTTTGTATTGTGCGGATTTAATGTAAGCAGAAAAATCAGGATGACGAATTAAATTATCGATTCGTTGACCATTATCCTGTGGCCACACAAAACCGAGAATGAGTTGCGCTAACTTGTTACACCATAAAATATTATGCTCTGAATCAAGCACGACAGCGGCATCGGGTAACGCCTCAGCACCTTGACGAAATCGTGCCAGCAGTGCGGCCAGTTGACCGACTCGTCGACGATTCTTCCCTTGAAGGCGATAAATACCGTTAAATACACCTTCCCAGCTCCCACTGCCCTGCGGCGGCGTGAGTTTCCTATCCCGCCATAACCAAAAGTTAAGCCGTGATAATTGTCGGTAATGCCAGCAAACTAACCCTAGCGTGCCGATAAAGAGTATCCAGAGAAGTTTCCCTACCAATAAACCTATTAGCGCGCAAAGCAGTAGATATAAACCTAAGCGCGTAAACAACCGATACCCTGAATAAGAGTCAGACATAAATAAACCCAAACATCAGGCTAAATAAGAGGAGCACAAGATAGCGTAAAAGCTAACTTGTGCCTAACAGTTATTCAGCACTAAATGCGTGTAGAGAAACGATAACCAGCGCCACGAACCGTTTGGATCAAGCGGTCATGACCAGACTCTTCAACGGCTTTACGAAGGCGTCTGATATGCACGTCAACGGTTCTGTCTTCAACATACACATTGGTGCCCCACACATTATCGAGTAGCTGTTCACGGCTGTAAACACGCTCAGGATGGGTCATGAAAAAGTGTAATAAACGAAATTCGGTTGGGCCCATATCTAATACAGTTTCACCCACACTCACCCTGTGACTCACAGGATCGAGCATTAAGCCCTGTACATCAATGGTTTCTTCTAAACGAGTCGGTGCACTGCGACGCAATACGGCTTTAATACGTGCGACCAGCTCTTTAGGGGAAAAAGGTTTAGTGATGTAATCATCGGCGCCAACTTCGAGGCCTTTGACTTTATCTTCCTCTTCACCGCGGGCGGTTAACATAATGATCGGAATTTGGCGCGTAAACTCATCTTGCTTTAAGCGTTTCGCCAATTGAATACCACTTCCGCCAGGAAACATCCAATCCAATAAAATCAGATCGGGGTAAGGCTCCTTTAGCAGCGCAATGGCCGAATCAAAATCTTCCGCCGCAGAGGTGGTAAACCCATGCTGTTCCATTACAAAAGTCAGCATCTCGCGGATGGCCAACTCGTCTTCTACTATCAATATCCTTGCAGTCATAAGTGATTTTCTGTCAGTGAATGTCAACACGGCTATTATTAGTCATTTTTATTACAGATTTATGAATAAGCACGCCGCTTGAGCCATATAGTAGTAATATTTGTCATAATAAGTTTATATAACTGTTTGTTTATAGCAATAAAAAAGGAGGCTATATGCCTCCTTAATTGAGTTTTAATGCTAGATTTAGAATTTGTGTTCTAAGCCAACACCAATGTATTTGTCATCATCTGTAGACGCTTCTAACGAACGGTTCGTGTAGAAAGCGAATAGTTTAGTTGGCTTACCTAAGCTGTAGTCTGCACCTACCGACCATGAATCACCAAGTTCTTCCATATCTTGGAACTGAGCTTTTAAAGTAACAGCATCGATATCATAGGCAGCGCTTAATAGATAGCCGTTAGCACTTTCTGCAGTGACTTCAACTGGCATCGACGTTGCAGAATCAAATTTATAGGTTTGCTCTTGTTGCTGGTACATACCACCCAGTTTAATACCGGCTAACTTAGCTTGTAAGCTGGCACGAACAATCTCATATCCAGACACATCTGAGTCATAAGCAAGAGATGCATAAACGGGTGTTTTCTTCAGTTTCGCATCACCATACATGGCCGCTAAGCTAAAGCCATCTTGAGCAAATTGACCTTTTACATCATTTCCTTCGGCAACATAGGTAACACCAAATACAAAATCACCAAAGGAAGGCGTAAGGTAAGTCGCCGTTTGAGCAGCGCGAACTTCACCCTTGAACAGCTTACCTAAGTCACCTGAAAGGTCGTTAAACTGATCAACATCACCTTGAGAAATTTTCAACAAGGTATCATTACGACCCACAGAGAACGAACCAAATGCGCCTTTCAAACCAACAAATTGGTTACGTGCAGTAAAGTTATCGCTTGATGCTGCACCTGTATCAACTTGATATTCCACTGTGTAGAAAGCTTCCAGCGAGCTAGACAGCGCAAAATCACCCTTCACACCAAAACGAGAAGCATTACTTTGAATAGTTGTTGTAGCATCACCTTTCTCATCATTTGATTGAGCAGTGACATTCAACTTACCATAAACAGTCAGTGGCTCAGCGGCATTAGCTGAAGCCAGAGTTGCAGAAGCTAGCGCAGAAGCAAGTAGAGTTTTACAAAAAACGTTCATCATTTAATCCTTTCGACGTTATGTTCGTCTTGGTTATTGGTTTGGAACGACCGAAAGTTTGCAATGAATGTGTTTCAATTTTATTTCAATTGTGACCATTAACGTTGGCGTGCAAAAAAGCTGACGCGAAGCCAGGCATAAAACCCAGTAAAAATGCGGGCTGCAGCTAAGCTAATTATTATGTTACAGTTTAATGAATTCTGATCCTCAGTTAAAAATCAGCTATTGAACACAGGTTTACCCCGCCCAAACTATGCCGTAAACTGCCACTTTAATTTTCAATGGGCGCCTCTTATGTGGTTTAAAAATCTTACTCTTTATCGTTTCAATAAACCTTTTGCCGTCGAAACCGAAGCGCTAGAAACTGCGTTGGCCGATTTCACTTTTTCCCCCTGCTCAAGCCAAGATGTCAGTAAATTTGGTTTCTCAAATGCGTTAGGCAAAAAAGGCAGTTCTTTGGTCCATAGCGCTGACAATCGCCATCTGATCTGCGTGACTAAAGAAGAGAAAATTCTGCCAGGCCAAGTCATCAAAGAAGCCTTAGAAGAAAAAGTGGCTCTCATTGAAGATGAAGAAAATCGTAAACTGGCGAAAAAAGAAAAAGATGCGCTAAAAGATGAAATCATCACTAGCCTGCTGCCACGCGCTTTCTCGCGCCGAAGCCAAACCCACGCCTTGATTTTGCCTGAGCTAGAAATGATCCTCGTTGATAGTTCAAGTGCCACTAAGGCCGAAGAATTATTAGCGTTATTACGTAAAGCTCTCGGCAGTTTACCTGTGATCCCACTGAGCTTTAAAGCGCCAGTCGAATCCAATTTAACTGAATGGTTAAAACTTGGCAGCGCGCCATTACCCTTTGAAATGCAAGACGAAGCCGAGCTAAAATCTGAAGCTGATGAAGGCGGAATTGTGCGCTTTAAGCAGCAGGATTTGAAAGAAGACGAAGTGTTAGCTCACTTAGCAACAGGTAAGCAAGTACACAAGTTAGCGCTGCATTTCGGCCAATCGATTGCACTATTATTGCAATCAGATGCCAGCGTGAAGCGCCTTAAATTCTCTGAAGAGTTTAGAGCAGGGAACGATGAAGTCGGCACTGACGATCCTATGGCCCGTTTAGATGCAGACTTTGCCCTAATGGGCAGCGAGTTAGTCGCCTTGATGCATGCACTCGTGGCCGCCCTTGGTGGACTCGAAGACGCACAAGTTTAAGCAAAACTCGTTAAGCAGACGAGAGCTACGACTCGCTTGTTAGACTGAGCCGTACAAGATAAGAAAAGGCGCCCCCATCAAAATAATGGTTGCGCCTTTTTTATGACGATTTCACTTTAGGTGGCTTTAAGACAAAGGCATTTAAATGCTAAAGATGAAGCCCTAACCACATTAAGCTTTAATCGCTAACTCGCCTTTATTGTCAAACGGCCAATCAATGCCTAACCAAGTCTTGAAGAAAGCTTTTTGCTGTTTAGTCGCTTTTGCATCCCCCTTGAGCACTAGCTTACCGCTTTGCTGCTCGCCAAGGATGAGCTGTACGTGCTTGATTTTATCGTTGCTAAATAATACCACCTCTACACTATCGCCAACCTTAAAGTCTTTGATGCGCTTATAGAAACCCGCAGCAGTCACCTTGAGACCATTAATCGCTAATACTTCATCCCCCGCAACTATGCCCGCTTGCCAAGCAGGACCATTACGCAACACTTGGTCTAACACTAAAGAGCCATGGGTACTCCTCAAGGTCATTCCCGCAAATGCCTCAGCTTTTGAATCTTTACCATAGGACAGATTTAACCCTGCCTGTGATAATAACTCTGGGAAATCTAAACTCATGGGACGATTCACATTGGCTTGCCACCAAGGTGCATAATCTTTGCCGGATAAGTCTTTAAGAATATACTGAACATCACTAACACCATAGCCTTTTGGTACGCGATGTTCTTGATATAAACGACGGTGCACATCGCGATATGAATACTTAAGTTCGGAGTCTTGCAGTAATGAAAAATCTAAGGCTAAAGAGGTTAAGTAACCCTCTGAGTAAATATTTACACTGTGGTTAATAGCATAATCGCCACCGATGCTGCTCCACTCCCCTGCACTCGCCTCTGCCACAGATTGAGTTTCACGACCTGGATTGAGTTGGTTTTTCTCGACGCGCTTGGCTAAATCTTCGAGGAACTCTTTAACTGTTATCACTCCAGCCCGCAACAGCAACTGATCTTGAAAATAACTGGTAGAACCTTCAGCCATCCACAGTAATTCCGTCATGTTTTCATGTTGATAATCGTAGGGAACTAATCCCTCGGGACGATAAGCCTTCACGTTCCAGGTATGGATAAACTCATGGGATGCCGTGCTAATAAAGCGCAGGTAGTCCTTGCGTTCACGGAAACTAAAGCGCGGCAGCTGAATGACAGTAGAGTTTAAATGTTCAGTCGCACCACTGGCACCACTCGTTGCATGTACCATATAAACATAACGATCAAAAGGATAATCATCCCAAATCACCTTGGCTTGACCGCTTAAGGCTTTAAGATCTTTTACTATTTTATCCGTGTCATAGTTACCTTCCCCCCAAAACACCAATTCATAGTTTTTACCATTAGCACTAAATTGTTTATGGGTACTCACACCAGTTTCAATCGGGGAGTCGATCAACACATCATAATTAGGGGCAATAAAGGAATGAGCGGCTTTACCCGATGACATCCCAGAGTAACTTTGCCAATTTTTAGGTACTTTTAATTCTACGGATATTGGTTCAGAGCGAAATTGCGGACTGTACATGAACACACCGCTAGCATCTAAATAGGCATGGCTCGCGTCAATATGGCGCACCCTTTGGCCTAATTCATTAGCATACAATTGATAACTGACGGTAACACGGGTTGGCTGCGTGAGCGCCACTTGCCATTCACCGCTCGCGGTGCGCTTCCATTGCAGTTCATGACCTTGACTATCTTTAGCACTAAATAAGCGCACACCATCGGCCAAAGGCAATACTTGATATTTGCCCGTCCGCCACACAGGGAGATTCACCGTAAAATCGTTCGTCTTCACTTCAGGAAAAGTGACACTCACTTGGGCAATATGGTGTTCGGGTTTAATAAGGTCGATTTGGTATTTCACATCGGCCAATACTTGACCCGAAAATAATGCGCTTAATATCAAGATTGATAGTCTGTTGGGTTTCACTCTTGCTTCCTTCTGTTATTATGCTTCTTATGATTTTTCCAAGTATAACAAGTCGATGTAGCATCCTCATTAGGCGCTAACAAAAGCTAACAAAATAAGTTCCTTGACTAAAGGAATGAGGAATCACAGTTCAAATGCAAAAACTCACGGTTATTTTATTTACTTTGTTGCTGTCACTGCCTTTTACAGTCCAAAGCCGAGATCTCGAAGCGGATGAGGTTGAGTTAAGAGAATCACCGCAGCAAATGTATGATGCGCTCAACAAAACGATTTCCTTTCCCCTCGCATTTCAAAACCGTGACCAATTTGAGCGCGCAGCCCAAGAACAAGGCTACAATCCACTCGAATTTGAACAGATTTTGTATTTACTGGCCCGCCTCAATATGGAGCCGAACGTTAAAACCAAGGTCGATTTTCAAAACGCAAAAAGCTTGATTGAACTCCTATCGACTGCGGCGCAATCGCCCTATGAACTTGCCATGGTCGCCATGTTAAATGGCCGTTACCTTGGCCGTACGGAACAGAAATATCAAGAAGCGATTGGTCTTTATAACGAAGCGCTCACCCGAATCAACGACAGCTATGACATCGAAGCATTGATTCTTAAACACAATATTCATGAACATCTAGGTGGCTTACATTTATTGATCCGCCAGGAAGTGCCTGCACTGATGCACTTCCACACATACCGCGACATTGCCTATAAACTCAGAAACGATTACTTAATCGCGGCGGCTGAAGCGAGGCTTGGCTTTTATTACAATTTTAATCAGCAGCTTACAAAATCATTACAGCATTATAGTGAAGCGATTCGGATCTCTAATCGTTCTAATTACCCTTCAATGAAGACCAATCTGCAATTACAACTTTCTAAGGTATACCGTGACTTAAAGCAGTGGGATGAAGCGCTTAAAAACGCTCATGAAGCCGCGGCTGGATTTAAAAAAATGGGCAATGACACTTATCTTTCAAGTTGTATGACAGTGATCGCTATGGTCTATGGCGAACAAGGGGATTGGCATAAAGCGATTGATTACTACCTAAATGCCCAGCAATTAGATGCAAAACGCGGTAACTACATCGCACAGGGGCTTAATTTCCATAATTTAGGACAAGCCTACTCAAATATTAAAGACAATGTTAACGCCCTAAAATATTTACTGATGGCCAATCAAATATTCAAAGAAAAACAAAGCCATCACTATCAAGTTTATAACGAACTCTTAATTGGTGAAATCGCCCAAACCAACCAAGATTGGCCGCTGATGATGACCCATGCCGATATCGCATTAGCACTCGCGGTCGATTTAAAACTGGTCGATGAACAAAAATCCGCACTCACCCTTATCGCCTCGGCGGCGCAAAAATTAGGTGAATTAGCAAAAACCATCGATGCACAAGCTCGTATCATTGAGCTAGGTAAAAAGCCAGCTGAGACAGATAAAGACTCCCCAGTGTCGGCCTCTGCCCTTGCAGAGCAACAACTTAAACTTGAGCTCAACATGCTACAGGGGAAGCTCGTTGAGACAGTGAAAGAAAGCAACAACACTCACACGCTACTGCTCATTTGCAGCCTTATTGCCGGACTCTTGCTGCTAGTGATTATTTTCATGCTACAAAATCGCCGCAAAATAACAGCTAAAAACGCGGCATTAACTCAATTAACGCTACAGGAGCCCTTCACTCACAATTTAGGATATGCCGCATTATTAGCGCACTTAAGCCATAATCAAAGTCAGGAATCCACAACGGCACTCGCGATTATCGCCTTCCCCACCCAACTTACGGCGGATCTGGACTATGGCCAATATTTTAGTGATGCAGTAACAGCGCAAATTGCCAATCATCTAACGGATGCACTCGCAGCATCTGTTTATGTGGTACGCCAAGGGGTATTTGCGGTTCGTTTCACGCAACCTATTGAGCCGACACAAATACTCAGCCAAGTACGCCTGAAACTCGATCAACAGCAAATCACACATCATTTCCGTCTTGGCTTTGCGCATTTGCCACTTTTAGCGAAATCAGAAATTAAAATGGCCGCGAAATTAAAATTTGAAACAGTGCAGATGGCGCTTGCCTGTGCCCGTAGTTTAGGTGGTAATAACGACTATTATGTCGCTCTCAGAGCCCTCGACTTTGTTCCTTTGAGCTTATTTGCAAACCCGTTATTTTTGCACCTTGAAAAAGGCATTGAGCGTGGATTAATCAGATTAGAGACCAACGGCAATAAAGAGGATATTCGCTGGCCTTGCTGGGAAAATAACCAAGATAGGCAATTACTGGAAAATATTTGATCAATATCGGTAATTAATCACAGAGTCACTGGTAAATCGCATTTGCACTCTACGCCTAGTGTTATAACATTAGTATCATATGAGTTAACAGCTAATCTGGACATAGGATGGTCATGTTTTTTAGCCTTGCAGAGTTAGGACAATACTCAGGATGAAGGATTCAAGCGCTACAGTTTCACAACTTGCCTTGCTGCAACAGAAACTCCATTCGGCCAAACTTGCCCTTGATGAAGTTAATGAAGATAGAAATGCAAAGTTACAGACATTACTCCAATTTATTGGTCACTTAAGCCTCGCCTGTAAAGGGCAAAATCTTGAGCTGGATAATAAACTCGCCAAACTTCGCCATAACTTAAATACGTTTGAGCGAGTCGATGAGGCATTGCCAGAATTAGTTGATGTCGAGCGCCTGCTAAAAGGCCAATATCACCATGTGATGGTACAACTCGAAGAGAGTCGTACTGGTTTGTCACAGGTGATCCGTCAGATCCAACGCGTTAACTCTGCACCTGAAAAGCTCAAAAAAGAAGTCAATTACTTCAAGCAAGATCTGGCTAAACCTTTTCATACTGTGTGGGAATATATACCTAAAGTTAAGCAAATCATTGGCTTCTACGAAACCATATTACAGCTACAATTTAGCGAATCTGAAAAACTTGATGTCTTACCAAAGCACAGGCAACTAGCCCATGAGCTGGCGCAGATGATTTCGGAAATCGAGTTCCGTAAAGATCAACGTGACCAAGTATTAGTGATCAAAGAAGTACTCTCTTCTGAGATTGAAGTTGATAGCTTGCTCGAAGCCTACCAAACCATTTTAGCATTATTGCTTGATAACATCGCCCGCGAGAAATCGGCATCCCAAGAGTTTTTGTTTGCACTCAATGATGCCTTAACCGCGGTGCGTGAGGTGGTGAGCGAATCTTACAATCACAATCAACGTAGCTTCCAATTAAAAACCCAGCTAAATCGTGAGATTAACACCCGCGTCGACAACGCCGGTGAAATCATTATCGATGTGGAAGACGTCGTTGACCTTAAAGCTCAACTAACAGAGCAACTTAACTCTATCCGCTCGGCATTAGCCCGTAAAGAAGCCCTAGAGCAAAGAGAGCAAGCTCTGCTGCGCAAGTCGATGGAGACAATGCGCAAAGAGCTTAATGAGTTAAGTAGTGAGGCTAACACCTACAAAGAGCGTTTGTTTGAACAACAAAAACTCAACTTACTCGACAGCTTAACTCAATTGCCTAACCGTGCTGCATTAGAAGAGCGCATGGAGCTAGAATACCGTAACTATCAACGGCATAAGTCCCCGTTGTGGGTTGCCGTTGCCGATATCGATCACTTCAAAACCATCAACGACAGTTTTGGCCACAGCACAGGTGATAAAACCTTACAAGTTATAGCAATGGCATTGAAAAACTCCCTGCGAGATACAGAATTTGTAGCCCGCTATGGCGGCGAAGAATTTGTACTGCTATTACCTGATGTGGCCCCTGCTGATATCGCTCAACTTTTAAACAGAGTGCGCGAGAAAGTAAAAAATATTCCATTTAAATTTAAAAATCAGAGAATTACAGTTACAGTATCTATAGGGGCTGCGCAAGTTATGGGAAGTGAACTCATACATGAGACCTTTGAACGCGCCGATGCAGCACTCTACAAAGCGAAACACGAAAGCAGAGACAGGGTTGTGATTGACGTATAATTAAGCCCCACTATACGCCTCCTCTAATCACTCCTGTCATGACGAAGGAGTGGTAAATGATAGTAAAAGTCAGCCCAAAAGGCAGCATGGATCAGCTTTCGCAACTTGAAGTTGATCGACTCAAAAATAGTGCCAAAAGTGCCCTATACCAACTGTACCGCAACTGCTCCTTAGCAGTGCTTGCCGCGGGTTTAAAAACCGACAACTCTAAAGCCCTATTCGAGCAATACCATGATTTCGACATCAACGTTTTACAACGGGAGCGTGGGGTAAAATTAGAACTGATCAATCCCCCCGAACAAGCCTTTGTCGATGGTCAAATTATCACGGGAATTCAAGAGCATCTGTTCTCAGTCTTACGCGATATCCTTTATATCAGTGATAGATATGACTCACTAAAACACATTAATCTGACCAATGCCCACCATATCACCAATGTGGTGTTTGATATTCTGCGTAATGCACGGGCGATAGCACCGATGAAAGACCCTAATGTGGTCGTCTGTTGGGGCGGACACAGTATTAATGCCATCGAATACCAGTACACACGTGAGGTAGGTTATCAACTTGGCCTGAGGGAATTAGATATTTGTACAGGCTGTGGTCCTGGTGCGATGGAAGGTCCGATGAAAGGTGCGGCGATAGGTCATGCCAAACAACGGATTAAAAATGCACGATATATTGGTTTAACTGAACCAAGTATTATTGCCGCCGAGCCACCGAATCAAATAGTCAATGAACTGGTGATCTTACCCGATATTGAAAAGCGCCTCGAAGCTTTCGTGCGCTTAGGCCACGGCATTATTATCTTCCCTGGCGGTGCTGGCACGGCTGAAGAATTGCTCTATATATTGGGTATTTTACTTAACGAAGAAAACCAACAAACGCCTTTCCCCCTGATACTCACAGGCCCAACGGAGAGCGCAGATTACTTCATTAAGATTGATGAGTTTATTGCCTCAACCTTAGGACCCGAAGCTCAGAAAAAGTACCAAATTATCATTGATAATCCCACTGAAGTGGCACGCATCATGAAGCAAGGAATGGAGCAAGTAAAAGCCTATCGCCGCTCAACGGGTGATGCTTACCAATATCAGTGGGCACTGAAGATTGAGTCTGAGTTTCAGTTACCTTTTATCCCAAGCCACGAAGTAATGGCAAACTTAGATCTACACTTCCAAACCAATAAAGCCGAACTTGCCGCCAACCTCCGTAAAGCGTTTTCAGGTATAGTGGCGGGTAACGTCAAGTCGGAAACAATCAAGCACATAGAGCGTGATGGACCCTTCCAATTAAAAGGCGATCCTAAGCTCATGGATATGATGGATAAACTCTTAAGTGCATTTGTACAGCAACAAAGAATGAAGCTTCCAGGAAGCGCCTATATTCCTTGCTATCAAATAGTGAAATAGAGAGCGAAGCAACAACACCCCATGAACAAGTTTTTAATCATCGATGGTCTCAACTTGGTTCGCCGCATCTATGCGGCGATCCCCGATGAATCCGATATGCAAAGCCTCACAGAGCGCGTCAGTTTGGCGTGCACTAAACTGCTGCGTGTGCATCGCCCAACCCATGTAGCTATCGTGTGGGATGGGGATGAAGTCTCATGGCGTAAACAGCTTTACCCCGATTATAAGAAAGGCCGTAAACCTATGCCGGAGCCGCTGGCAAAAGGCCTTGCTGCGCTGCAAGATCACTTAACCATGATGAACATTAGCTCTATTTATGCGGCGGCTGAAGCTGATGATGTGATTGCCACTCTAGCGATAAAAACCGCCAAAGCGCAGGGTGAAGCCATTATAGTGTCCACCGACAAAGGTTTTAGTCAGCTTAATCATCGCCAAATCAGCCAGTGGGATCACTTTAATCAGCAGTACTTAGATATCGCTGCATTGGAACAAAAACTCGGTGTCGAACGCAGTCAATTTCTCGACTTGATGGCATTAGCGGGCGACAGCGGTAATAAAATTCCTGGTATTGCGGGCATAGGCCCTAAGTCGGCTGCCGAATTATTGAAAACCTTTAGAAGCTTACCAACCTTGTTTTCATCGCTATCTAACTTAGGCGCTAAACAAGCCAAAAAACTTGCCGAAGGTAAGGAGATGGCAAGACTCAGCTATAAGCTCGCACAGTTACAAACAGACCTGCCACTCAATATTAATTTAAAAGATTTTCGCGTGATGAACTCCTTGCCTGATAATAACTGCCTGCCTGAAAACCCAATCAATCCAGCCTAAACATCTGTTAATATAAAGTTGCAATTAACGCATTTACCTTAGAACAACAAAAGCGTATTTTATGGACGTAATAACGTGACTCATTTAATGAGGTAAAGGAATAACTGTAAATGAAATCAAAAGTTTCGGTAATCATCGGTAGCATTTTCGCCGCCTACGTCGCCTTTGTCGCTGTAGTGGTACTCGTTTATGAACCTACGCCAGATGACATGAGTTGGGAGGACAGACAATCCTATAACAGCCAAAAAATGAACGAGTTAGCGCTAGGGCAAAATATCGTTTCAGTAAAACAGTTACTAGGTAAAGCTGACTTTTCAGAGGCCAAAGCCGTAAAAGAAACCAAGCTACAGGTGCTCTTTTATCGCACTCACCATGAAAAATCAGACGGTGTGACCACGAAAGAGGAATGTACCCCACTGATTTTTAAAAATGATCAATTGATTGCTTGGGGCCAAGATACCTATAAGCAATATCTCGATGCAGATACTGACACAGCCCTCAGCTCTGCCCAAGAGACATTAACCAGTAAATAAATACGACTGACAGTTAAATAAAAACGCCACCGAATCGGTGGCGTTTTTATTTTAACAATCAACGAATTGACTCAGTTGTAAAACAACTAAGCCAATTGCCTATTCATCATCGGCCTTATACTCGACATAGGCTTCACCTTTGCTGAGCCATTCTGGCGCAGGTTTTCCCTTCAGATAATGGTCGAAATATTGCATCATGCGAATGCTGTAATCGAGCTTGTTCGGGTACTTTTTCAAGTGATGCGGCTCATCCTCGTATTGCAAGAACACCACCTCTTTACCCGCACGGCGCATGGCTAAGTACATTTCAACACCTTGTTCCCAAGGCACTGCATCGTCCTTATCACCAAACATGATCATCAAAGGCGTTTGAATACGGTCAGCATAAAATACTGGCGAGTTTTCAATGTACTTTTGCGGCGCGGCAAACAAACTTGCGCCAATACGACTCTGTCCGGTTTCATATTGGAACTGACGCGCAATACCTGTGCCGTGGCGAATACCGCTATAGGCACTGGTCATGTTCGATACTGGAGCACCTGCAACCGCCGCCTTAAACATCTTAGTTTGAGTAATGGCAAACGCCGTTTGATAGCCACTCCAAGAATGACCTTGCAAACCAATAGCATCGGGATCGGCAATGCCTATCTCAATCAGCTTTTGCACGCCAGACGTGAGCGCTTGTACTGAGCTCGCCCCTGGGTAACCAATTTCAAAGCGAATGTCCGGTAGGAACACCGCATAACCATTATTGATGTACCAAGCAAAGTTAGGTCTGTGGTTAATGTTCATCTGCGGAAAGGCGTGCAGTCTATCCGTCATAAAGCGATAGTAATAAACCAGTACAGGATAGCGCTTACCCGCTTGATAATTCGTCGGCTTGATCAGCACGCCATCTAACGGTTTACCATCGCCATTTGTCCAGTGAACTAACTCGGATTGGCTCCAGTTAAAGGCTTGACGCTGCTTATCTAAATCGGTTTGCTTAACTGCATTTTGCGGTGCGCTATAGCTGGCCGTATACACGTCAGGGAATAAGTCAAAACGCTCCTTAGAAAACACGATAGTATCGCCGTCTTTACTGCGTCCCAATACTGTCAGCTTATACTCACCTTGCATCAACGTCTTCACGCCTGCTTCGCCCAAGGTGGCTTGATAAAAACCATCGGCCTTGGTTTTATCACTATAACCGTGGAGTAAAACCGTGGCGTTATAGGCAAGCTCTGCCGGCTCATCGGGATTATCGACTAAGCCCTCAAGGCGATATTGAATTTTCTGGGTACGCCCTTTACCTGCGGTTAAGGCAAAACCCGCCTTAGATTCGGTATTAAACTGCCAAACATCGTATTTGTCGTAAACCAAGAAACCCGCATCATTTTTAAGCCAAGGACCAAAACCATATCCTGGAGCACTGGATGGATAATCGTGGTCTTCATCGGCAAAACTGACCTTTAGAGATTTTGTGAGATTAGTGCGACGGTCCTGTGCAATATCATAGAGATACACATTACCTTGCTGATAATAAGCCACATACTTGCCATTTCCCGACAGCGTAGGCTCGGCATCACTCGGCTGTTGTGTCAAAAATGGCACTTTACTGCCAGTATTAATATCGACCAGATAATAATCTTGGTAGAACCCTGCCCACGTCGCCATCTTGCGATAGGGCAAATCTGAACTGGCCAACATAAAGCGTTTATGTTGTGAAATCGTCACATCTGGAACAGTTTTATCGCCAAGCTGCACCACGTTATTCGAACCTAAATGCAATACCGCAAGGTAAGTGCGTTTTTGCTCGTCCTCATATTGCTTGATTTCATTAGGCTTAATACGAGGATCATCCCCATGCCATACCTTAAGCCCACGCTGTCCAGTGACAATATTTGTATCGAACAGGTCTTTTTCTTCGGTGATCTTCTGCAAACTGAGCAGCTGACTCACCTCAGGTACACGGCCAAAGAACAACCTTTCGCTGTCCAATGAGAAGCTTAAACTTGTGTAGCGATTCAGTTTCCACTCGGGTGACTCAGGGATTTTACTGATTTTGCCCGACTGCAAATCGACCAGCGATAACTGATAGCTGCGGCCATAAGGTAACTCACTGTCTTTGCCCTGCGTAAATGCAAGCCAACGACCATTTTTAGCCAGCGCTAACGCACCAATCTGTTGGCTAGGCGAATCAAAGGCAACGGTTTTTTTGTGAGTGTTTAAATCGACTAACTGCAATTGATGTTGCTTATTGGTGATATCGTTCACTGCCAGCGCGAGTCTACGGCTTGCCTTATCAAAAACATAGCCAGTAACCTGCTCGACATCAATTCGCTTTGTTTGGTCTTCTAAACTGAGCAACGTAAAACGTCGACCTTGGTCAAACTTATCGACCTTTGGCTTATCAATATTCGCAGGGCTTTGTGTGCCTGCTTCAGCGAGTTTTTCGGTAGTTTTAGGCTCAGCATCTTTTTTGGACTCTTCATCAGCCTCAAACCCAATCGCCAGATGCCTACCGTCATCACTGAACACAAATTCCTTCACGCGCTCAAAGCGAGTTTGCGTGCCAGTTTGAGTATCGAGCAACACCATGTCGGACTTGAGTTTTTTCTTCGCCTTGGCATCACTCGTTTCACGCGTGAGCAAACTCGGTTTAACCACCACAGCTACATAACGACCATCGTGGTTCATCAAGGGATCTGACGCCCCCGCGATTTGATAGCTTTGCTGCGACAGGACATTTTTCACAATGACGTGACTATCCCCGCGATCGGGCGCAGACTCGACCGCGATGACTTGCCCCTTGTCTGCAATAACCGGCTTTTCAAGGGATTCAAAATGCATAATGTCTGTTAGGGTGAGCGGTTTAGTGCTGGTTTCAGCCTGCACTGCTGGCAATATTCCAAGGGATAACAAAACCAGAGATGTGATAGGGATTAACTTCAATGTCTTCCTCTTTTATATATTTGTTAGACTAAAGTAGACTTTTTTAACCATTGGCTCTCCATCATGGTGAGAACCCAGTATTTTTACAAGTTATACCACATAAAAAATCGTGATATTGCTCACTATTTCCTGTGAAGTTTGACCAAAGATGGTTAAAATAATAGGCAGAAAAAATACCAAATTCATAGTCCTGCTATCCAGTTAGCACTGGGGCAGACAATTGCAGTAACGACGAACCGTGGAAGGACTTCTCCATGTCAAAAAGAACGATAACCGTAATTCCAGGTGATGGAATTGGCCCAAGTATTATTGATTCAGCCTTAAAAATTCTTGATAAAGCGGGCTGTGATTTTGAATATGAATTTGCCGATGCCGGCCTGACTGCACTTGAAAAGCAAGGCGAGTTACTGCCAGCACGCACTTTAGAACTCATTGAAAAAAACCGTATCACGCTGAAAGGGCCGCTGACGACTCCCGTTGGTGAAGGCTTTACTTCTATCAACGTAACCTTGCGTAAGAAATTCGGTCTGTATGCTAACGTACGCCCAGTACTGTCTTTCAAAGGTACCCAAGCCCGTTACGAAAATATCGATATCATCACAGTACGTGAAAACACCGAAGGCATGTATTCTGGCCATGGTCAAAAAGTGTCTGAAGATGGTTTAACGGCAGAAGCGACCAGTATCGTCACTCGCCAAGGTGCTGAGCAAATCGCCACTTTCGCCTACGAACTAGCTCGCAAAGAAAACCGTAAGAAAGTCACTATCGTGCACAAAGCTAACATTATGAAGTCAACGTCAGGCCTGTTCCTGAAAGTGGCCCGTGAAGTGAGCCTACGTTACCCAGACATCAAAACAGAAGAAATGATCGTCGATGCAACGTGCATGAAGTTAGTGATGAACCCAGAAAACTTCGATGTGATCGTGACGACCAACCTGTTCGGTGACATTTTATCGGACCTGTGTGCCGGTTTAGTAGGTGGTTTAGGTATGGCACCTGGCGCAAACATTGGCCGTGATGCTGCAATTTTCGAAGCCGTTCACGGTAGTGCACCTGATATCGCAGGCAAAAACCTCGCAAACCCAACCTCAGTGATTTTAGCGTCTATCCAAATGCTGGAATACTTAGGTATGGCTGACAAAGCTGAGCAAATCCGTAAAGCGGTATCTGCAGTGATCGAAGAAGGCGACCGTACGACTCGCGATTTAGGCGGCACTCACGGCACGACTGACTTCACGCAAGCTGTGCTTGAGCGTCTGTGATCTCAATGCTGAGCGCGTTTAAGACGAGCCTATAACGCGCTTGTTCAAGTAAAAGCTTAAAAGAAGCAAGCGCTTGAAACTCGAATGAGTAAACACAAAAAAGCCCCAAAGTTTCCTTTGGGGCTTTTTGTTATCTAGCTTTTAAACCTGCGTGGCTTTAAACCCGCATGACTATTACCATTCCAGCGACAACAAGATCACCGCAGGGTTAGCGCAGCAATTAATTCCACGCGGTATTAGGACGTAGCCATAAATGCACTGTCACTTCATCACGGTCGTGATAAAGATGCTTACACTGCACTTTAAAATCGGTCACACCATTCTCTTTAAGAATCGTCTGCATGGTCTCAAGGATAGCAGTCACTTCTTTATAGCGGCTCTTCATCGGTAATTTAAGGTTAAAAATCGCTTCCTTAAACCAACCGTTAATCGCCCAAGCTTCAATCAGTTCAGCAACGCGCGCAGGTTTCTCAACCATGTCGCACACCAGCCAATAGATATTTTTACGTTGCGGTTCGAAACGGAAACCGTCTTCACGGTAATGTTTCACTTGGCCCGTTTCCATCAGTTTTTCATCCATAGGGCCATTATCAACTGCCGACACAAACATGCCGCGACGCACCAGTTGATAAGTCCAGCCACCAGGGCAAGCGCCCAAATCCACTGAGTTCATGCCACTGCGAATACGCTCTTCTTGCTCTTCCTTAGGCACGAATTGGCCAAAGGCTTCGTCGAGTTTCAGACTAGAACGACTCGGTGCATCCGCCGCCATTTTAAGGCGTGGAATGCCCATAAAATGTGGCGAACTGTTATTACTGTAGGAATAACCCACATAGGCACGGCCGGGGCCAATAAAACACACGTGGATAATCGGACGTTTGGGATTTTCCTGCGCGAGCAAACTGCCCGATTTTTTCAAATGCTGGCGTAAAGGCACAGTGAACTTACGGCAAAAAGCCGAGAGCTCTTTCGCTTCGTTAGTGTCAGGTGTTTCAACCCGCACTTCACCCGCTTTGCTGACGTCACTGAGCGCCGCAACGATTGGGCTTATTCTGTCATTTTCAGGCAAGTCAACTAACAAGTCGCTAGCAGCAAACATCTGGCGGGCGAAAATGAGCGAATCTAAAGGTAATTGTTTGACTAACGTATCAGCAGCGTCGTCTTCAAAACATTGGTATACAACATAAGCGTCGTTATTGTTGGCCTTAACAAAGCCACCCACATTGAGCTCACCGGCTCGCTGTTGGATTTCTGCAGCGCATTCTTTTTCAAAGCCTGCGCGGCAAAATAAAAATAGGTTTTTCATGGGGATCCCTGAGAAATCCAAGCCAAAGCATTGGCTGACTATCGATTTGGGCGCCAGTATACCAATTTCAATCCACAAATGCCCTATTTGCCTACTGCTGAACCTTGAATTGCGATTAGAGAAATAAAAAAGGCTTAGGTGCACCCTAAGCCTGTTAACTCACATAAGCATCAGCGATTAAGACTCATGACCGTCGATAACTTTGTGACGCCATACCGCGGCGGCAAATAATAACCACCCCAATAAGAAACAACCACCGCCCATAGGCGTAATAGGACCTAACCACTTAGTCCCAAACAAGGCCAGTCCATATAGTGAGCCCGAAAATAGTACTATGCCTGCGACAAAGAGATATGCCGACCAGTCCAGTAAACGCGAGGTTAACCATTGGCCCGAGAAGGCAACCATGATGAGGGCAAAGGTATGGTAGAAATGATATTGCACACCTAAGTTAAAGACTTCAATTAAGTTTGGTGGCGCGACCGCTTTTAAACCATGGGCACCAAAAGCCCCTAAAGCGACGGCTAAGAATCCGCTCACGGCGGCGAGTAACAATAAACCTTTACGCATTTAACGCTCCTGCTGGAATGGGATTAACTCATTCAACATTTATTCGCTCAACATCAAGCTCACGAATAAAATCACTTGATAAATCAATAGCACGTGCAAGGTTAGCGGCTTCACTGGTGCCTGACGACTTTCTTGGGACAAAACTATGATCGCCGTCGGTTATCCAAACCAATCCTATCTCAGCTTTCAAGGGCCAGCTTGGGATCTGCGCTTTGCCACCAAACTTATCCCGCTCCCCCTGTACGACTAATACTGGGACTTGGCATTCATTCAAAGGTTCCAATCTAGGCTCGCCGCCTTTGAGTGGCACAAAAGGATAACCTAAACAAATCACCCTATCGATGCGCGCCGCTGATGCAGGATCGCAGGCTAATAGGGCCGCCATACGACCGCCCATGGATTTCCCCATTAACACCACACGTTCAACTTGTGGTTGTGAGTGGGCGATATCGAGCATATGTGTAAAACACGCGAGCAATTTAGGCGCACGGTCCGGTGGACGCCGTTTGCCATCGACTGCATTCGCCTGCATATAAGGAAAATTAAAGCGCATCACTCGGAAGCCCTGAGCAACGAATCCCGCCGACATGGCCTGCATAAAATCAGAATCCATGTTAGCACCCGCACCGTGGGCCAATAAAATCAAAGTACTCGCAGGCTCCCCTTCTAATACATAACTCGGCTTATCCGGGCAACAACTCACTGCGAGACTCCTCGGCAAACATGTCTAACATCCATTCACGAAACGCCACCACTTTACCCAGCTCAGCATGGTTTTGCTGGCAAACTAAGTAGTAAGCATCTTTACTGACCAAGACTTCTTGGAATGGACACACAAGCCGCCCAGCTTTGATATCGGGGCGTGCCAGCACGCTGTAACCCAGAGCAACCCCTTGACCGTGGGCCGCCGCCTGCAATACCAAAGACGAATGACTGAAAATAGGTCCTTGATTCACATTAATATCGGTAATGCCACATTGCCTAAACCACGCCTGCCAATCGTGACGATTCATATCATGTAATAGCGTGTGATACTTTAAATCGCTCGGTTTTGAGAGTGGTTTAGGACCGTTGAGCAACATGGGCGAACACACGGGAATAAGCACTTCGTTTCTGAGCTTATCTGCACGTAGCCCAGGCCAATTACCTAAGCCATAATAAATAGCCACATCCACATCATCGGTTAATGAACTCGCTTCGGTATCAACGGCCTTAATTCGCACATCGATATCGGGATTTTTCTCACTGAATTTAGCCAAGCGTGGCACTAGCCATTGAATCGCAAAACTGGGTGACATACTGACCGTCAGCGAACCAATCGCACTGCGGGCGAGTAATCTGTCGGTAGCATCGGCAAGCTGAATAAAGATATCTTTGATGTCGAGAAAATAGCTTTGCCCTTCTTCGGTTAATAGCAAAGAACGGTTCTTTCGACGAAATAATTTTAATCCGAGGAAATCTTCTAATGCCTTTATTTGATGGCTCACCGCAGCCTGTGTAACAAACAATTCTTCCGCTGCCCGCGTAAAGCTCAAATGCCGCGCGGCTGCCTCAAAAGCTTTAACCGCATTAAGCGGTGGTAATCGTCTCGACATAGTGATCTCAGTCTCGTTTTTTTAATTAGTTTTTCTAATCCGTATTGTTACATTTAATCGTTTGTAAAGGCCAGCGTTTTTGGTTAAATTTTGCGCCAATGAAACAGCTTATCAACGAAACACCAATAGCGATGAAACATCCATAGCTATGAAATACCTAAGTTAGACAATCTCAAAGTTGATGATGGGAATGTCTGACAGCGTTAATTTGTCAGCCCGGAGGCGACTATGTTCAATTTAAAATCGGCATTTGCGTTAATATTAGTCTCAGCACTCAGCTTTAATGCCAGTGCAAATGTACTCGTTGACGAAATCGTCATTGACACAAGCGACTTGCAAGCCAATATCACTGCAGATTTAACCGCTGCAATGAATAAAATGCACCAAGAAGTGCTACAAGAAGCCACTCTGTTGATTGCCACAGACGATGTCGCATCTCATCAGCAAGTCGTTAAAGCCGAATAACCTAAACGACACTGAAACTCAGGTCGCGCTCAGTAAGACCAAAGAAAAAGCCGCATTAATATGCGGCTTTTTTGTACTTGAATAGCAAATCAATCCCACTGACGATATACGGCAATGGGCAAGTTTTCGCCCGACTTATGGACGATACACTTTCACGTTCGTGTAGCCTTGCTCGATTAAATACAATGCCTGCAATTTACTCATCACCCCACGCTCACAATAGAGCAAATAAGTCTTCTGCTTATCGAGATCGGCAAACTGAGTCGCTAACTTGAAGAATGGGATGCGCTTTATCTCAATACCTTCAATTTGCAGCGGTTTGCTTTCCTCTTCTTCAGGGGCACGAATATCAATGACCACTTGGTTAGTATCGATACTGGCAACCGTTTCTGTCTCAGTAATCCGAGTATCCATTTGTTCTGCGATCTCCCTGATATCGATAGTGACAGATTGGGCGATGATCTGATCGATCAAATCCTCAGAGAACTTTTTCTCTTCCGCTTCAACCTTAGCTAATACCGCTTTTACCGTCGGCTTTTGCGAAATTACGCCGCAATATTCAGGCATTGATTTAGCAAAATCTTCGGTGCCGATTTTACGGCTCTCGTTGATAATGTCTTGCTTATCCATGGCGATTAAGGGGCGTAGAATCAATAACTCAGTACAACGGTCGATGACGTTTAAGTTGGTCAGGGTCTGGCTAGACACTTGGCCTAAACTTTCACCGGTAACTAAGGCTTGAATGCCCATACGCTCGGCGATACGCGCCGCGGTACGCATCATCATGCGTTTCAATACAACGCCCATTTGACCGTTATCGATACGCTCTAAAATCTCAGCAACCACAGGCTCAAAAGGCACAGAGATAAACTTCACTTTGTGGGATTCACCGTAGGTTTTCCACAAATGGTAAGCCACTTGTTTAACACCAATTTCGTGCTGTGCACCGCCCAGATTGAAGAAGCAGTAGTGGGTACGAGCGCCTTTTTTGATAAATTGATAGCTAGAGACGCCAGAGTCAAAACCACCCGAAATCAAGGACAATACATCTTCCTGTGTTGCCATCGGAAAACCGCCTAGACCTTCAATACGCTTAGTCACCATATAAAGATTATCGCGCTCAATCTCTAAATTAACGGTAATGTCCGGATTCTTTAAACGCACGCCCAGCGCATCTGTAAACTGGTTTAAGCCACCACCGACATAACGCTCAACTTCAATAGAATTAAAATCATGATCGCCAGTACGCTTTACTCGCACGCAGAAGGTTTTACCCGCGAGTTGGTCACGGTAAACAGGCAAGACTTGCTGATAAATATCATCAACAGATTCAAAGCTGTACTCATCCACTTGCACTACGTGTGCAATGCCAGGAATACACGCCAGACGCTCACCGAAAGCTTGTGCCAATTCAGGCTTATCCTTTGGTACCATCACCATAATGCGGTCCCATTGACGCTGCACTTTTGCATCTTCGTCAACTTTTTTAAGCACATTACGGATGTTAGTTTCGAGCATTTTGGTGAAGCGCATGCGTACAGGCTTGCTCTTCATCATGATTTCTGGATACAGCTTTACAATAAACTTCATGGGATTTCCGCGGGCAATTTTAAAACAGCAAAATTGGTTAAAAGAATAATCGGGGGATTATATACCCAAGCAACCTAAAAAGGCGAGTTTCAGCGCACATAGCCAACAGCGACACAGGCCATATTTGTGGCGTATTCATTGCGTATTAATGACTAAATCACGGCAGCTAATTAGGCTGAAATAATGTTACTAAAGCCTATTCGAGTGGTTTGAATTGCTCTGCTTAAAATAAGTGATTTGAGATGAATCATTAACAATAAGTCGTTGAGGGATGGTTAAGGAAACTTAGGGATTACACACTCAATGTGATTAACGTAAAGCCCAAATGGATTTAAATCAACCACAGCGATTTGATGCATAACACGTTAACTAAAAAGGGAAAAGTCCACATTAGCTCGATAAAAAAGCCGCAAGATTATTGCGGCTTTAGATTGGGAGAGTATCTAAACACTTAAGGCGAATTACCGATCTGAATTTCTTCAGACTCCTTAGCTTTACCTTGCTCAATAGCAATTTCAACCCTGCGGTTACGGGCACGATTTTCCGGAGAATCGTTAGGCACAATCGGATTGTTAGACGCCATACCAACCACTTTCATTCGATTAGAATCAAAGCCGCTGACCTGTACTAACTCATGGGCCACTGCCACGGCACGTTTGCTGGATAAATCCCAATTAGAACTATAGAGCTCATCGCTTATTTGCATATCATCCGTGTAACCTGACACTGTGATGACACCTGGCACATCTTTTAACAATTCGCCGACTGAGCGCACCACAGGTTTAAATCGAGGCTGTAGGAAACCTGAGCCAGAAGCAAATGACCCCTTCTCACGTATACGAATAATAATCTGCTGACCTAATGACTCAATTTCAATCGCTCCATCGGTGATCTCTTTATTGAGCTCCTGCGCCATCTTCTTCACTTGCTGATTGATCTTTTCTTGCGCCGCTGCCGCTTCCGCTTTAACCGCATCGGCAACTTCTTGCGCCGTAGCACTCGCTTCGCCACCCCGCTGAGAACCATTTTGCTGCTGCACGCCGCCCGCACTATCGTCTTCACCCGCTTGGAAATCCAATACAGGTTCAGTCATTTCATTCGTTTGCTGGTTAATGATTTCAATCGGAGTCGGATCGGGGCGACCGGGTCTAAATTCTAAGGCAATGACAGAAGTCCCTTTCGGGATATCTTTAACTTCCACCTTATTTTGCACACCAAAGGCATACTTCATTGAGCCCGCGATCTGCTTAAACTTCATCACGTCCATTTCAGAAAATGACAATAACAATACGAAGAAACACATCAACAGCGACATCAAGTCAGCAAATGTTGCCAACCAGAGCGGTGCTCCGGGCGGTGGACAATTGCACTTAGCCATGGGCTACTCTCCGTCCGTTGTATCGATTTTACGATTTTTTTCAGCGAGATAATTTTTCAAAAAGCCTTCAATCACCCGCGGGTTTTGTCCGTCTTGAATCGCCAATACCGCATCCATAATAAGGTTACGATTGAGCATTTCCTCCCCCATCCTGAGCGTTAGCTTATCCGCGATAGGAAGACAAACCATGTTAGCGACCATAGCGCCGTATAATGTGGTTAACAACGCAACAGCCATCGAAGGACCAATAGATTTAGGATCCGCCATATTTGATAACATGGCCACGAGACCAACGAGTGTGCCTATCATCCCCATAGCTGGCCCAACATCACCAAAGGCTCTAAATATGCCAATCCCCGTCCGATGACGTTCTTCCGTTAGAGCGATATCCTTCTCTAGAGCTGCACGCACTACTTCACCATCATGACCATCGACCAACATATCGACAGCCTTTTGCATAAAAGTATTGCTAATTTGCGCTTCTTCTAATGCCAAAAACCCCCCTTTACGGGCAGCATCCGCCATAGTCACTGACTGTTCAATCAAGTCTTCTGGTTTATCAATCTTAAATACAAAAGCTTTCAAAGCAATTTTAACGGCGCTTAAAAACTGTTTAAGAGTGAACTTCATCATTACCACGAAGAAGGACCCACCGAACACAATCAGGATCGAGGGCACATCAACGAAAATCATCAAGCCGCCACTGGTCACCATAGCGCCGAGAATAAAACCAAAGGCTCCCACAATTCCGATTATTGTTGCTAAATCCACAACGGCTCCTCAATTTTCGTAATAGACGACATAATACTTACTCTGGGTAAGCAAGAACACTCAGTTATTCTACCGAATAAGATAATCCCACCGACACACATACGAGCCTTGTTTATCCAGTTAAAAATTACCATACAAATGATGATACTATTGTCAGTTATCGGACACACACTAAGCAAGTTTAGCGACAATTTATATTTTCTGGAAAAATTTCAGTAACAAACCGTGCTATTGAGCAAATATCTTTAGTCTGAATTTGACCCTTACGCCGCCCTGATATACCTTGTGTCCGCTAAATCAAAGGAAACCTGAACGTGGCGAAGAAACCCGAAAATCTTAGTTTTGAAGAATCCCTTGGCGAACTTGAACGCATCGTTGCCGATCTAGAACAAGGCGATATATCCCTCGATGACGCGTTAAAACAATTTGAACGTGGCATCAATCTCGTTCGAAATAGCCAAGCAAAACTCGAACAAGCCCAACAAAAAGTGGCCATTTTACTGAAACAAGATGAAAATGCGCCCCTATCCCCCTATGCCGTTGAGGGCGAATAAGCGTGTTAGTCAGTACCATTCAAGAATATCAACAACGAGTTGATGATCAATTAAAACAGCGTTTTAGTACGCTTGAAGATACAGCTCTCCAATTAAAAGCCGCTATGACTTACGGTGCCTTATTGGGAGGGAAGCGCATTCGACCGTTCCTCGTATACAGTGTGGGACGCATGTTTGGTGTCGAACTCGAAAAGTTAGATGCTTGCGCCGCAGCTATTGAATGTATCCATGCTTATTCATTAATCCACGACGATTTACCCGCCATGGACGATGACGAGCTCCGCCGTGGCCAGCCGACAGTGCATATCGCCTTTGATGAGGCGACGGCCATTTTAGCGGGGGATGCTCTGCAAACCTTAGCCTTTGAAATTGTCACCGAAACCGTACCAGGGATCAGCAGCGAACAACATATCGCTATGGTAAGAGTATTGGCCAAAGCCTCAGGTTATCGTGGTATGTGTGGAGGTCAAGCGATAGACTTAGCCTCGACCGATAAACATATTGATCTTAACGCGTTAACTCAGCTACATAATATGAAAACTGGCGCCCTTATCAGCTGCGCCGTTGAGTTAGCTTTGATCGCCGCAAACGCGCCAAAAGATCAGTATGCTGCTATGATGGATTTTGCCCGTGCGGTCGGACTCGCCTTCCAAGTACAAGACGATATCCTTGACATAGTAGCCACCACCGAAGAGCTAGGTAAACCGCAAGGCTCTGATACTGAATCGAATAAGAGTACGTTTCCACAACTACTTGGACTACAAGGTGCACAAGACACCGCCAAACAACTGATCCAAGAGGCACTATCAGCGCTGGCTAAATTGCCATACAATAGCCAGTTAATTGCAGACTTCGCCCGCTATATCATTGAGCGAAGAATATAATAAGAGTCGAAGTATCTCGCTATGAGTTTGGACATTTCTCAGTTTCCCGTGTTGGCGCAGGCCAACACCCCCAATGAGCTCCGCCAGCTTCCTCAGGCACTTTTACCACAAGTAGCCGATGAACTGCGCGAGTTCCTTCTTAAGTCTGTTGGCATGTCCAGCGGACATTTTGCCTCTGGGCTCGGCACAGTAGAACTCACTGTGGCACTGCACTATGTCTACAATACCCCCTTTGATCGACTGATCTGGGACGTAGGCCATCAAGCCTACCCCCATAAAATTCTCACGGGTCGACGTGACAAGATGCACACCATTCGGCAAAAAGATGGCTTACATCCTTTCCCATGGCGTGAAGAAAGTGAATACGACACTTTCAGCGTTGGCCATTCAGGCACGTCGATTAGCGCCGCGCTGGCGATGGCGATAGCTGCAGAAAAAGAACAAGCAGGTCGTAAAGTTGTAGCTGTGATCGGCGATGGCGCTATGACTGGCGGCATGGTGTTTGAAGCCATGAACCACGCGGGCGACTTGCACAATGACATGCTCGTGGTACTGAACGACAACGAAATGTCGATTTCAGAAAATGTCGGCGCCCTCAACAATCATTTAGCACAACTGATGTCAGGCCGTTTCTACACCACACTGCGCGAAGGCGGCAAAAAAGTGTTAAAAGGTATGCCAGTCATCAAAGAAATGGCCAAGCGCACTGAGGAACACCTCAAAGGTATGGTCGTTCCTGGCACTCTATTTGAAGAGTTAGGTTTCAACTACATAGGTCCTATCGATGGCCATGATGTAGACGCTCTGGTCGAGACCATGCGCAATATGCGTAATCTGAAAGGTCCACAGGTGCTGCACATCATGACCAAAAAAGGTCGTGGTTATGAACCTGCTGAAAAAGATCCTATCGGTTGGCATGCTGTGCCTAAGTTTGACCCATCACTCTTTAAAAAGCCGGCCACCAAACCCGGTTTACCGACTTTTTCTCAAGTCTTCGGTAAATGGTTGTGCGACATTGCCGAACAAGATGAGAAAGTGTTAGCGATTACTCCTGCTATGCGTGAGGGTTCTGGCATGGTGGAGTTTTCCCAGCGCTTCCCGAAACAATATTTCGATGCAGCGATTGCCGAGCAGCATGCCGTCACCTTAGCGGCGGGTTTTGCCTGCGAAGGTTTCAAGCCTGTAGTCGCGATTTACTCGACTTTCCTGCAACGCGCCTATGATCAGCTTATTCACGATGTCGCACTACAACAATTGCCCGTATTATTTGCCATTGACCGTGGCGGTATCGTCGGTGCCGATGGTCCAACCCACCAAGGTGCATTCGATTTAAGTTTTATGCGTTGTATCCCTAATATGGTGATCATGGCGCCGTCCGATGAAAACGAATGTCGTCAAATGCTCTACACAGGCTATTGCTATGATGCGGGCCCAAGTGCGGTGCGTTACCCAAGGGGTAGTGCCACGGGAGCGATGCAAGTCGAGTCCATGACTGCGTTGCCAATTGGTAAAGGTGTCATTAAGCGCATCGGTAAGCGTATTGCCATACTTAACTTTGGTACCTTGCTCGCATCAGCATTAACCGCTGCCGAAAGCTTAGATGCGACGGTTGTCGATATGCGCTTTGTGAAACCACTTGATGTTGATCTGATAAAAGAAATGGCACTAACCCATGAAGTGTTAGTCACTGTGGAGGAAAATGCCATTATAGGCGGTGCGGGTGCCGGAGTGCTTGAACAGCTTCAAAAGCTAAAAATGCCTAAAGCCGTACTCCAAATTGGTTTGCCAGACGAGTTCATTAAACATGGCTCGCCAGAGGAAGTCATCCACGACTTGCAACTGGATGCCGAAGGCATACTGGCGCAAATCAATGCTTATCTAGCGCAATAGGCTGAACTTGCTTATCTCGTTAAGACGCTAAATGTTATCAATAAAAAATTCCGCCCATAAAAAAAGGACTGCAATTGCAGTCCTTTTTTGTTGCTGTCTTTTATAACAGCGGCTGATCCAATAAAGCTTAAGCTTCGATATCTATCGTTGCACTTTCTTGGTTAGGGCCACCCTGTGACACCATCACCATCGCAGGGCGCAGCAAGCGACTGTTCAGCTCATAACCCTTTTGCATCACCAACATCACAGTGTTCGCAGGGAACTCGGCGCTTGGCTGCATGCCAATCGCTTGATGTTGGTCAGGGTTAAATGACTGACCTTGTGGATCAATTTGCTTAACACCAAATTTTGCCACCGCGGTGAGTAAACTTTTTTGAGTTAACTCAACACCTTGATAAATCGCTTTAGTCGCTTCATCTTCTGGGTTTGTCCCCATTAGCGCGCGCTCCATGTTATCAAGCACAGGCAAAAGCTCATTGGCGAACTTTTCCAAGGCAAACTTGTTCGCCTTTTCCACATCCATTGCGGCACGACGGCGAATGTTATCGACCTCGGCTGCGGCGCGGATGACTGAATCCTTCTGCTCTTCAACTTTCGCCAAAGCTTCAGCGAGTAACTGTTCCAGCTCTTCAATACGGAAATTGGCCTGGGTAAGCTCATCGATCAGACTTGCTTCTGCGGTAGATACTTCAGACTCTACACCCTCTTGGATCAGATCCTGTTCTGCTTTAATCGATTCGTTGCTCATTTTCACTCCAGCTAAAAATGCTTTGTTTCTGAAATACTCTGGGCATATTATGGGGATCAATTTTGACGTTTCAAGGCCTAAGGCCAGATCTAGCATAAATATGACCACAAAGTTTCATACTATCGGCCTTATCGGCAAACCTCACCACCAAGGGACCAACCAAACCTTAAAGCGTCTGCATTATTGGCTGACAATGCAGGGCTTTGAAGTCTTAGTGGAAGAGCGTGTTGCTACCGAATTAGGACCCAATATCATAGCGGTCGATTTACTAGAAATTGGCGCGCGTTGCGACTTAGCCATAGTCGTCGGTGGTGACGGTAACATGCTCGGCGCGGCAAGGGTATTAGCCCGCTTCGATTTAGGCGTGATTGGGGTTAACCGCGGCAATTTAGGCTTTTTAACCGATCTGCCGCCCGATGCCTTCGAAGAGGCACTCGCCAAGGTACTCGATGGGGAGTTCGATACCGAGCATAGATTCTTACTCGAAGCCGAAGTCTATCGCCACGGTATGCTCAAGGCGAGCAACACCGCCGTCAACGAAGCCGTACTCCATCCGGGTAAAATTGCCCACATGATTGAGTTTGAGGTCTATATTGACGATCAGTTCATGTACAGCCAACGTGCCGACGGCATGATAGTGTCAACGCCTACCGGTTCAACGGCCTACGCCCTCTCCGCTGGCGGCGCTATTCTGACGCCTAATTTACAGGCCCTAATCTTAGTACCTATGTTCCCGCACACTCTGTCGTGTCGCCCGATTGTTGTCGATGCGTGCAGCACCATAAAAATGGTTGTGTCACCTGAAAATGGCGAAAACCTCGAAGTCAGCTGTGATGGCCACGTGCATTTAGCCGTGTTACCCGGCGATGAAATCATAGTGCGCCGCAGCTCTGAACGTTTACGGCTTATTCATCCTAAAGGACACAACTATTTCCACGTGCTGCGGACCAAATTAGGCTGGGGCAGCAAGTTGTTTTAAGTCTGTATCTGTTGGCTAAATCACCAATAAAAGAGACATATCACGTCTCTTTTTTATTTTGTAAATTTAACCTAGAAGGTTGCGATTAAAGCCTTATCTTTTCCCCTGCACAGTCTTTGGTGAACTTTTTAGCACTTCTCACAAACAACTAATATTCGCATTAATGGCGTTTGAGCATTAATGACACTAACCAGTCTGATAAAAGTTCAAACAGTATTTTTTAGTTTTGTTACTTAAAATTTCTGCTTCAATTTCACCCTGTTCTCTCAATTTCCCCTCTTAACCCATTAGAAGCGGTCACTTTTTATTTCAACTTTTCTGTTATTCGCTCAATATACTTGAATATTTGGGCTGGCTGTTCGCTCAAATAAACTGAAACTAAATTAAACAATGGTTATTAAATTTCATATTAAAGTAAAATTCATTAAGTGATATCCATCACAATAAAATCCCACCATTTTAAAACGTGCTCTAGATCACTATAAAAAACCATTCCAAAATGGACATATTAGGCAAACATTACAATAGCTTGATGAAAATAGAAGTAAATGAGTTAATCTAGCCACAACAATCTATGCGACCTTAATCACACCTTAAAAATGACTGAAAAAACCAATAACAGACTATTAATGAAATAAATGGATCAGTTAATTGCAATAATGACGATGAATATGAGTGATAGCTCTACTTTTAATAACCAGAAAAACAACAAATTTAATTTAATATAACCAAAGTAGATATACACCCAACAGTCTAAGTGATCATTGTCACATATAAGAAAATCCCCCGAGAGAAGCACCCCGCAGCACTGTAAATTAGCATTTCATATAACAGCCAAGATGATCTAGATCATATTAGTCAAGCTCACAATAGCGTCTAGTACACAACACAGAATGTCGAGACCGTAAGTACTTGCAGTATTAACTGCTGATTTATTGGTCTGGGAAGTCGACATGAAGGCAGATGAAAAATCCTAATATCAATAATAAGACAGACCACTTTATGAAGAGGCAAGCATGACAATACTTCAACTCCTCGCTAGCTTGACGCCAGTGCTCAGTGTAATGCTATTTCTAGTGTTACTCAGAATGCCTGCATCTAAGGCTATGCCTATCTCCATGATAATCACAGCGCTCGCCGCCGTGTTTATTTGGCAAATGGATACCACATTACTGGCGGCATCGGTCCTCGAAGGACTGCTCTCAGCCATCACACCGTTAACCATCATTTTTGGTGCCGTATTCCTACTCAATACCCTGAAATACTCAGGTGCCATGGACACTATCCGTGCTGGGTTTACTAACATCAGTGCCGATGCCCGTGTACAAGTCATCATCATCTGTTGGTTATTCGGTGCCTTTATTGAAGGTAGTGCTGGTTTTGGTACTCCCGCAGCCATTGGCGCACCACTACTGGTATTGCTTGGTGTACCACCCGTTGCCGCAGCTGTCGTGGCTTTGATTGCTGACTCGGCCTGTGTATCCTTCGGTGCGATTGGTCTACCCGTACTTTTTGGGATGGAACAGGGTCTGATCCAAGGTGGCGTGAGCATGGCGGCGGAGCAATTTGCTGCCCATGGCGGTAACTATGCTGGTTATGCGCGATATATCGTCATGCATATGATCACTATCGACTTAATCACAGGTTCATTAATTCCTCTCGTAATGGTGACCATGCTAACAGGATTCTTTGGTCGCAATAAATCCTTTAAGGAAGGCTTAGCAATTTGGAAATTTGCGATTTTCTCAGGTCTTGCCTTTACCGTCCCCGCATGGATCATCAACTACCTTGCAGGCCCAGAATTCCCTTCGGTTATCGGTTCATTGATCGGTATGGCCTTAGTGATCCCGGTTGCGCGTAAAGGCTACTTACTGCCTAAAACGCCATGGAATGATTTCGCAGAGAATGACAGTCAAGAAAGCGGAAAAGTCGAAACAACGGCTAAGTTTTCCCAAATTGCCGCTTGGACACCTTACATCATCATGGCTGCGCTTTTGGTACTGTCGCGTACAGTGGCACCGTTAAAAGCATGGTTATCAAGCTTTAACATCAGCTGGACAGGCCTAATGGGCACTGAGCTAAAAGCCAGCTTCGCCACCCTATATGCCCCTGGCGCCTTCTTTGTTGCCGTGTGTATTCTAGGTTTCTTCCTGTTCAAAATGAAAAGCCCTGCGATTCAGCAAACGGTCGGTGTTTCATGTAAGTCCATGTTGCCAACCATTATTTCATTAGGCGCATCAGTGCCTATGGTAAAAATCTTCTTAAACTCAGGCGCGAATGGTGCAGGTCTTGCCTCAATGCCTGTCGCTTTAGCGGATATGTTGGCAGGTTCCATGGGCGCAGTGTGGGCTTGGATGGCGCCTATCGTGGGGATTTTTGGTGCCTTCTTATCGGGTTCCGCCACGTTCTCAAACATGATGTTCTCCAGCCTACAATACAGCGTTGCCGACAATATTGGCATGAACCACACACTGGTATTGGCACTACAAGGTATCGGTGCAAACGCCGGTAACATGATGTGCGTAATGAACGTGGTTGCCGCTGCAACGGTAGTGGGTATGGCAGGTAGAGAATCAGAAATTATCCGTAAAACAATGCCTGTTGCCATTGGTTATGCCTTACTGGCGGGCACAATAGCTACCCTGTGGGGTGGATTCTAAGCCGTTTTATTTTATTGAATGCCCGAAGTCACTCCCAGTGACTTCGGCTTTAATCTATTAATAAAGAGAGTGATGCTATGTCGATTAACTATAAACTGGTCATCGATGATCTAAGAACGCAATTAGGTGATCATCCCGTGACGGATGATCCCGTTCGCCGTTTTGCCTGGTCCACCGATGCAAGCTACTTCAGGATAGTCCCAGAAGTGGTTGTCCATGCAGAAACCCTAGAACAGGTAAAGCTCACATTAGCCGTTGCCCGTAAGCATGATGCACCCGTCACGTTTAGGGCCGCTGGAACCAGTTTATCTGGCCAAGCTATCGGTGAAGGTATTTTGTTGATCCTTGGCCATGATGGTTTTAGAAAGATTGAAGTCAGTAGCGATGCCAAACAGATCACCTTAGGTGCTGCTGTCATTGGTTCCGACGCTAACGCCGTACTCGCGCCGCTTAACCGCAAAATTGGTCCCGATCCCGCCACCATAGGCTCTGCCAAAATTGGTGGTATTGTGGCAAACAATGCTTCGGGAATGTGCTGTGGTACTGCGCAAAACAGTTACCAAACTATCGCTTCCGCGAAACTTCTTTTTGCAGATGGTACTGAACTCGATACAGGCTGTGAAAAATCAAAAGCTGCCTTTGTTAAATCCCATGGAAAAATACTAGATGCGCTGACAGAACTGTCGCACATGACTCGTCATAACACAGTGTTAGCGGACAGAATTCGTAAAAAGTATTCCATTAAAAATACCACCGGCTACGGCATCAATTCGTTACTCGATTTTACCGACCCATTTGACATCATCAACCACTTAATGGTGGGGATGGAAGGCACCTTAGCTTTTATTAATGAAGTCACTTATCACACAGTGAATGAAGCTAAATTTAAAGCCTCAGCTATGGCCGTATTCCATAATATGGAAGATGCCGCACGAGCCATACCACTGATAAACGGTGAAAGCGTTTCTGCTGCTGAACTCCTTGATTGGCCATCAATCAAAGCAGTAACGGGCAAGCCTGGCATGCCAGATTGGTTATCAGAATTGCCGGCCCTATCCGCTATTCTACTGATAGAATCCCGTGCTGATGACGACAAAACCTTAGAAAATTATACTCAAGATGTCACCGCGAAACTCGCCGGTTTTGACTTTATCCGCCCAATGGAATTTAGTACTAATCCAGCGGTTTATGACAAATACTGGGCAATGCGCAAAGGCTTGTTCCCGATTGTAGGTGGTGAGCGTCCAAAGGGAACCTCAGTAATCATCGAAGACGTGGCCTTTGAACTAGAGCACCTTGCTGCTGCGGCGCACGATATCACTGAGCTTTTCCATAAACATGGTTACCCTGAAGGCTGTATTTATGGCCATGCTCTTGCGGGGAACTTCCACTTTATCATTACCCCCACCTTCTCGACTCAAGCCGATATCGATCGTTTCCATGCCTTTATGGATGATATTGCCGACATGGTGATTAACAAGTACGACGGTTCAATGAAAGCCGAGCATGGTACTGGCCGTGCTGTCGCGCCGTTCGTCGAAAAAGAATGGGGACAAGATGCTTACACTTTGATGAAGAGCATCAAACAAGTATTTGATCCACAGGGTATTCTAAACCCAGGTGTTATTCTTAACGACGATAGCAATGTCCACGTTAAAAACATCAAACCCTGCCCTGTGGTCGATGATTTTGTTGATAAATGTATCGAATGTGGTTTCTGTGAAAAAACCTGCCCAACATCGGCACTCAACTTCTCACCTCGTCAGCGTATTGCGACTCTGCGTGAAATCGAACGTTTAGAACAATCCGGTGATAAAGCCGCCGCAGCAGAAATGCGCGCCGCCGCTAAATACGATGTAGTTGATACCTGTGCCGCCTGTCAGCTTTGTACTATTGCTTGCCCAGTGGATAACAGCATGGGCCAACTGGTGCGTAAACTGCGCACGCCGTACATCAGCACTACTGAACAAAAAGTCTTAGATTTCCAAGCCAAACACTTTGGCGCAGTTAACCAGGTTATCAGTTCAGGTTTTGACATGCTTGGCGTGATCCACAAGATCACTGGCGACAACATTACCAGTGCCCTAATGAAAACCGGCCGTTTGATTTCAAAAGAAGTGCCTTATTGGAACCCAGATTTCCCGAAAGGCGGCAAATTGCCAAAACCATCCCCCGCTAAAGTTGGCCAAGAAACAGTGATTTACTTCCCAGCCTGTGGCGGCAGAACCTTTGGTCCGACGCCAAAAGATCCCGATAACCGCACTTTGCCAGAGGTGGTTGTCACGCTGCTGGAACGTGCTGGCTATAACGTCATCACGCCAGAAAAAACCCGCGATTTATGTTGCGGCCAGATGTGGGAATCTAAGGGCGACTTTAAAAACGCCGATGCCAAACGCCAAGAACTTATCGATGCCGTGAGCAAGATGACCAATGGTGGCAAGCTGCCAGTGATCGTCGATGCCCTGTCTTGCACCTACCGCACTTTGTCAGGTAATCCAAAAGTACAAATTATCGACTTAGTTGAGTTTATGCACGACAAGCTACTGACTAAGCTCAACATCAGCAAAAAAGTCAATGTGGCACTGCACTTAGGTTGTAGCGCACGCAAGATGAAACTTGAACCTAAGATGCAAGCAATCGCCGATGCCTGCTCTGCACAAGTGCTCAAACCTGCGGGAATTGACTGCTGCGGTTACGCGGGTGAAAAAGGCTTGTATAAGCCTGAAATCAACGCCAGCGCACTGCGTAATATCAAAAAGCTCATTCCTGTCGAGATTAAGGAAGGCTATTACGCCAACCGTATGTGCGAAGTCGGTTTGACCCAACACAGCGGCATTTCCTACCGCCACTTAGCTTATCTGCTCGAAGAGTGCAGCCGCTAATCTGGTATGACAGTAGTAAACAACGGGGCTATTTTTAGCCCCGTTTGTTTATATAAGCGAACTATTCTCATTTATTTGTCATTAAGTATTTTTTGAGAATTTAAAACCTGAATAAATACATTTTAAAATCAATATAATCATCAAGTTAAAATATTCTCATTTTTGAAAAAATCTACAAGCTCATTTACTAAATTAGGGCTACTTATTCCGCTAAGATAGGCCTATATTTGATCAACTACCTTAGCATTAGTGTGGATATTGGGTCACACTGCAAGGCAATGTCGTTCACTAACAAGAAAGAGAAAACACAATGAAAATCGCCCTTTTCATCCCGTGTCTAGTCAATCAAATGATGCCAGAGGTCGCGATTGCCACCTTGGAATTATTAGAGAAACTCGGGCACCAAGTGATTCTACCCGCGGGTCAAACATGCTGTGGCCAGCCGATGACAAACTCGGGTTGCTTCGATGCAGCACGCAGTACCACTCTTAAATTGCTCAACGCCTTTAAAGGAGTGGAATGCGACGCTATTGTTTGCCCTGCCGCCTCTTGTTTAGTGGCCGCCAAAGAAAACTTCCACGAGTTTGATAGCAGCCCAGAAGCACAAGCTGTGATCAACAAACTCTATGAACTCACAGAGTTTTTACACGATATCGCGCCGATCCCAGCCTTTACCAAGCCCTTCGCGCACAAGGTAAGCCTGCAACTGAGTTGCCATGGCATTCGCATGTTAAGCCTTGCCACCCCAAGTGAGCAAATGGGACCAAGATTCAACAAAGTCGAAGCTGTATTGGCCAATATTGCAGGCATAGACATAGTGTATCCAGACCGCCGTGACGAATGCTGCGGCTTTGGTGGCACCTTCGCCGTCGATGAAGGCGCAGTGTCGGCTAAGATGGGGAAAGACAAGGCCCAAGCCCACGCTGCAACGGGTGCTGAATATGTGGTGGGTTTTGATCCCTCATGCCTATTGCACCTCGATGGCATGATCCGCAGACAGCAATTGCCGATTGAAATTCGCCACATAGCGCAAGTGCTAAACGCCGCGCTCTAGGAGACTCACCATGGCTTACAATCATAATCACGGGGCTAATGGCTCCCAAGTCCATGCCCATAAAGCCGATATTTTTTGCCGCGACGAAACCCGTGTCGACTGGCATTCAAAAGCACTATGGATGCTCAGAGAAAAACGCGACCGCGCCGCGGGTAGCATCCCAGAATGGGAACAACTGCGCCAGCTTGGCTCAGAAATTAAGCTCCACACGCTAACCCATCTTGCTCAATATCTTGAAACCTTTGAACAAAACTGTATCGCCAACGGCATACAAGTCCATTGGGCGAAAGATGGCGCAGAGCACAATCGTATCGTGCATGACATTTTATCCCGCCATAAAGTCAAAAAGTTGGTGAAGTCTAAGTCTATGCTGACCGAGGAATGTCACCTCAATCCGTACTTAGAACAACGTGGCATTGAAGTCATAGATACAGACTTAGGTGAGCGGATTATTCAGCTCGCTAAAATGCCGCCATCACACATAGTCGTGCCCGCGATCCATATGAAGAAAGAAGAAGTCGGCGAACTCTTCCATGAAAAACTCGGCACTAAAGCGGGGGCAGCCGATCCCTTGTATTTAACCCGCGCCGCCCGTGCCCACCTGCGTGAACAGTTCCTTAGCGCCGATGCCGCGATGACAGGCGTGAACATGGCAATTGCCGATAAAGGCGCCGTGGTGGTCTGCACGAACGAAGGCAACGCCGACATGGGCGCTAACCTGCCTAAGTTGCAGTTGCATTCAATGGGGATCGATAAAGTGGTGCCCGATATCGATAGCGCAGCCGTCTTGCTACGCACACTGGCACGCAACGCCACAGGCCAACCTGTCACGACTTATAGCGCCTTTTACCGTGGCCCACAGCCCGAAGGTGAGATGCACATTATTATCGTCGACAATGGCCGCACTGAGATGCTCAAGGATAAAATCCTCGCAGAATCATTGAAGTGTATTCGTTGTGGTGGTTGCCTCAATACCTGTCCTGTGTATCGTCGCTCCGGCGGTTACAGCTACAACTACACCATCCCTGGCCCAATTGGTATCGCAGTGGGCGCTAAGATTGATGACACTAACTCGATTGCCTGGGCCTGTACCTTGTGTGGCAGCTGTACCTATATCTGCCCAACTAAGGTGCCGCTCGATAAGATTATTTTCCACCACAGACGCCTTAAAGCTGAAGCCGGAAAACTCCCCTATGGCAAAAACAGTTACATGCCATTAGTCGGTAAATTTATGGCAAGCGAAACCATGCTGAACTGCTCTATGAGTGTGGCGAGAACTGCGCTGCGCATTCTACCGGGTAGTCTGTTAAAACCCTTTAGCGGTGCATGGGGTAAATACCGTGAACTGCCCGTTGCCCCGAACTCCAGCTTCGAAGCTTGGTTTAAGAAACACAGGAGCCTATAAGATGTCTAGTAAACTTGAAATTCTCAATGCGCTCAAACTGTCGGCCTTAACAAATCATCCTATGCCAAGCATAGATGTGACGCCAAGAGTCGAAAATCTCGTCGGCCAGTTCGAGACCAACCTCAATACTGTCGCGGGTACGCTGCATAAAGAAGGTGGCATCAAAGCCCTGCAAGCCAAAGTCGATGAACTTATCGCCCAAGGGTTACAGGTCATCTCCCTTGTAGAGGGTGTCACGGCAAACCGTGAAATGCCACCCACAGCCCACGAGCTCAAAAACATAGATTATGCAGTGATCCCAGGTGACATTGGCGTTGCCGAAAACGGTGCCATTTGGGTTAACAATAAGAATCTAGGCCACAGAGTGACACCTTTTATCTGTGAAAACCTGATCTTAGCCCTGCCAACGAATAAGATTGTGCCGACCCTACATCAGGCAGCTAAAGAAATCACGTTAGCCTCAGGTGAGTTCGGGGTGTTTATCGCGGGTCCATCAAAAACCGCCGATATCGAACAAGCCCTCGTCGTCGGCGCCCACGGCGCCTGCAGCTTGAACGTGTATTTGCTCTAATGCCTCGAGATTTAATGTAACCAAGAAAATTCAAAGGTTATGGAATAATCGAAACACAAAAGCCGCCTTCATTAGCGGCTTTCTTATTGAGACTCGCTGAATGATATTTGATTTGTAGGCTGATAAACCACTAACACAGCTTACTAATTAACGTTTATTGACTAACAGTTTACAGGCTTGCCATGGCATTCACTCGCCGACTCGGTGAATAGAAACCTAGGGTTTCTAAGCTTATGAACGAGAACCATATATGCCGAACTGGCAGTTAAACACGGATGTTGTTCAAGTCAATCCGTGGATGCAGGGCCGCCCCATCCTACTCTTTGATGAACGGCGCCATCTCTGATATTTATCTGTGTACGTTAGTGACGCTTAAATATAAACCCAACATTAAGATATTGATTTAAAATGTGATATTACTACGTTATAAGGCAATCGTTAGTGATAGGCAGGGGATCTTTATCAAGTCGCTTTAACCACGTGCGATAGCGCACATACTGAGGATACCTTGGTAGTATCCTCGACTCGGTTGATAGTATTCTCGATTATGTCCATGAGGCATTTATAGTAAAGGTGAGTAAATGAACGAGGTATTACTACAAATAAAGGCGCTCACCAATGGTGATCCTTTGTTGACGGCTGTCATTGTTGGAGTATTAACATTAACGTTAATTGGACTCGTAGGCTACATGCTAAAAGATGTCCCCGCGAAGCTGTTAAGTTGGCTCAGTAGTCTGCTGTTTGTGCGGCTCACTATAGACGATAGCCATCAGGCGCGCACAGAGGTATTCAATAAACTGTCCTTTTTGATCAGTAATACTACTATTCCGTTTTTTTCACGCTCTATCTCTGAGGCTGTGTACTATGACTATAGTGTGAGTTACGACGGGCGTGTCAGTGTTAAGTCTATCGGCTACGGTATGCACCTGTTCAAATACGGTGGTTGTTTCATGTTGGCTACCCGATCTAAGGTCGATAGTACGATGGCATACGATACTATTACTGTAAGTGCACCATGGTGGGCAAAAGATAAACTATATAGTTTTTTAGAAGATACTCGTGGAGACATCTCTACAGAGCCGAAAGTTAATATTTTCGAAGAAACCGAATGGTGTCGCTATGGCACATTGAAATCATCGGGTTTTAGTGAATTAGTGCTAGATGAAGGGTTTAAGCAGAAGTTGATGGGGGAAGTTGATAACTTCGCAAGTAGAGGGAAGTCGGTTGTAAGTAAGCTAACCATACTGTTACATGGAAAAACGGGTACTGGTAAGACGGGTATAGCGAGAGCCTTAGCTGTTGAGTATCATCGCGATCTATACATATTGAATCTATCTACTGTAAATGATGCCACTATTCATAAGGCGATTAGAAAGGTACCGCCCGGAGCTATGTTGTTAATAGAGGACTGTGACTGTGTAAAGGCTACGGTATCACGTACTGCTGAAAGTAATGCAGATAACCCACCACTCACTTTAGGTGGCGTTCTAAACGCGTTAGACGGAATCATTCCTCTTGATGACTGCCTTGTAATAATGACCACAAATCATCCTGATAATCTTGACCCAGCGTTGATACGTAAAGGTCGTGTAGATGTCAGTATTGAAGTACCACTTATCAGTGCAAAACAAGTTAATGAAGACTACTTTGAACGTTTTGGCGCAGTTCTTAATAGAACTGAGCCATTGTTAGGTTGTGAAGTCTATGAACTCCATCGCAGAGCGAACTTAAGATATGGTGTGTGTTGTAAGCCAGTGTAGATGCTCTGGATTCAACAAACCATGAGGTCATGATAGCCATGAATAACAATAAACTGATCGTCTTCAATTAGTGGTAACTGGCCGAGTTGCTGTAATCTGATTTTTAATTCAGCAAGCAGAAATACATTGTCATCCGCCAAACCGGCGGGAAAAACGGTTTTCGCAATTCTAATCGCGTTAATGGATTTATAGCGAATACGCCTTTGCACAAAAAGACAATCAGTAGCCATGATCTCGGATAACACTTGATTTGAGGCTTCATAATCGAGAGGAAAGTCCTCTTCACCGACCAACTGTAGTTGCAAATACACAGGACAAGAAGCTAACAGCGTCATACATTCGCGCCATTTGGTATTATTCATCATAGAACTCATAATGTTAAATTGCTTTTTTACCCCTGATGATTAACAAGTTACCTTTGGTGTTTAACAGCCCGTATAGGGATTAAAAATGGTAGCGAATAAAGTAAGCCGCTTAAAGTAATGGGCTAGACGTAAACTCGTTTAGTACATCTTCTGAGGTTGACTCATATTCAACCACCAGTTTATGGGGTGTAAGCCGATACACTCTCACCTCAATATTCCCTCGCACAGCATAAATTAAAGCGCCGCCATAGGTTGTTTCAGGCCCAAGATCTCCTGCTGGAACTTGCTCGGCGGCGCCAATATACAGGCACCCTGACAATATTGTTAAGTTTGCAGAGAGATAATTCGAATTGAGCCCAGCCCCACCTAGCTTACGGAAAATTTCAACCTCATAACAGCCATCGGCGCCAAGTCCTACGAATAGCACATGACCTTGATTGATTTCCAAAATTTCGTCACTCGGCACAGACCACCAATCAGCCGTATCTTCACAGCGATGAGTTAATGCCGCGGGATCAAATATCGCCATTGTGGCGGTATCTGTGTCAAACCGAGTTGTTGTATAGGGTTTACTCATCATCCTTGCCCACTAACAGAAATGATTCTGACTACCTGTTTTATCCTTGATAACTCCAAACCTAAAATAGAAAAATCGCCATAATTTTAGGCCGTTACTACCACTTACTTACAACAATCCTTTACATAAAGGCTTTAGTGAACGCTTCCTTCGACTGGCGAATGTAGTTACGGGCGCTTTTGGCGTGCTGCTCCCACACGGCGCGATCGCTAGGATCAGTAAAGGGGTTTTGCTCAGCGGCAATTGAGCGCTCAAATTTGTCGTAGAAGGTCAGCATGGCCGAAGTGATCTGATTAAAACGTTCCTTGAACTCTTGAAATTCATCAATCTTCTCAGTGGTTTTAATCATGTACTGCACTAACTCTGCATTGCTGTTCGAAGCCAATAGCGCCTCAGCTTTAGCACTGATATTGGCACTCGCCTCGGCAATCACCAGCGCGCGTGCCTGCTCGTCTTTACTCATCACTCGGCTGTAATTTTCAGGTGTGCGGGCAATACTGGCATGCTGTAAGTAACTGCGCAGATGCTTGTCGAGATCCTTACGGAAATTATCTAAGTTCTTCTGCATACTGACTAAATCATTGTCGAGTGCAGTGACTTGTTGCAGTTCTTTTTCGATTTCAGACATAAACCGTTCGGCCTGCTGATAAATTTTCAGGCCATTTTCTTCAGCAAACTTTTTATCACTACGGCTTAAGTCACTGTTGTCATAATTAGAACGATCAAAAGTCGCAGCTAAGAATGACTTAAAGGGTTCGGCAAAGGCAGAATACGCACCGGCACTGACCACGTTTAAGGTGGCAGTAGCCAAGTCACCAAAGGGTTTCACCATAGAGCCTAAACGCGCCTGTTGGAGAGGCGATGCCACACGTTTAGCGTCAGTTAAAACCGACCTAAAGGTGTTATATCCCATAGGGTTAGACATTTTATTGCGCTCAGACGTCGCCAACACAAAGGTGATACTTGAATAAATAGCATTCGAGTACTCGAGGTATTGTCTTTGGCTCTCGAGCTGGGCGGCATAATTTTTACCTAAAGTACGAAATGACTCAGACTGCACTTCGTAATTCTTATCAGCTTTCAGCTTATCTAAAATCCCGCCGATAATTTTCTGCTCATTTTTTTGCAGGGCCATATCAAGGCGAATTTTACCTAAGCTCAAATCGTCCAAACTGATAGGGCCATTAATGGCCTCAATATCAAGACGGATATATTGGCGACTCGGATCATCAATAGACACTCGGTGTGCTAAATATTCGTTAGCCCCAGGGGTGATATCGATTAAAGCAACATGCTGCCACTGGGCATCGAGCTTTAATACCGGAGAGGTCAATACATTGATTCGATATTGGGTTTGAGTATTCTGGGTTTTGACCCAAAACTCTAATAGACCCGCTTCAGAAATAGGGTACTTACTGACGATACTGCTATTGCCTTCGACGCAAAGCAGTGCACTTTCACCTGTGTGAGGTTCAGCGCCTTCAAATTGACAACCCATGATCCACGACCAAGGTTGAGATAAACGATTGCCTTCGAAGTCGCTGGCAAACACTAACTCATTCTCTTTGGCACTGGCATTAACTGTCGTTAACACGCCAAGCAACAGCATAGAAATGACTGCAGTGGTGCGCATAAGGGCCTCATAAAACATAAATTACTAAAATCAACGAGCGAGTCATTCGGCTCAATACCCAGTCATATCAACAATCAATCGACCCAAAAGCCTAAGCGAACTCAGTCTGTTAATTGAGGGCTATAGCCTCGGCTCAACAGCACGCTTGGATAAGTCATTTTTGATTGCAGATTAAACCAGCGAAATGTACCAGAGGCCATCATCCCACGCTAGCCCTAAGTCATGTTTAACGACGAAAGATATGTGGGCAATTACAATCGGGGCCATTAATCACCCCAATTGTAAAATTTACGTAAAACTAAACACTTATGCCCAAGCTACAGGTTACTTGCCTCGCCCCTTGTCTTGTCAATAAATCAGGCGAAACCAATACAAACCAAAGCAAGGATTAATGCAGACGTGCCTCGACTCGCTTCATGGCGTAAAACATCCATATCGTCAAGATAGTGCTACAGGTCGCGAGCGACACCCACACACCAATCACGCCGAACGCCCATGCAAAGCAGTAGATAATCGCAGCGATAAGAATAAGCTTAGCGCCCGTCAGCATAGAAGCTTGTTTCGAACAGTTAATCGCTTGGAAGAAACTCGCACCGACTAAGATTAAGCCTTCCATAGGCAAGCCCCAAAAATACCAGCGCATACCTTCAATCGCCACTGGTGTTAAATTCGGATTATCACCGGCAAACAAATACACTAACCATTCAGGGCGAGAATAAATCAGCGCTAAACCTAAAGCAGCGGTGAGTAACGTCATACCAAAGGCAATATTGCGCGCTTGTTTAACCCTGTCAAAGCGCCCAGCTCCCGCGTTAAAGCTATAAATGGGTTGAGTACCAAGCGCAATGCCCTCAAAAATCAGATAGAAAAACGCTTCGGTGTAACTCACCACACCATAGGCGGCCACATGTAATGGACCGCCAACCCACAAAAAAGCCGTATTATGCAGGGTTAACACTATCGACAAATACAGATTCATCAAAAAGCTGGGGAAACCAACGCGGGCTATATTAAGGCAATTATCGAGCTTGAGCTTCATCTGCTCAAAAGTGATTTTAAGCTGAGTGCGCGGACTGAAAAAATGCTGTAAACACAAAAGCCCCGTTACCGCCTGCGACAACATAGTCGCAATCGCTGCACCCGCTAAACCAAAGGGGAAAACCACAATAAACAGCCAGTCTAAGAAAGTGTTTAATACACCACCCAAAATCAGCACCCAAGTCACCATGGATGGCCTGCCATCATTACGCAGCAGTGTGGTGAAGGTCATTGAAATTATGGGGAAATGACACAGTGCAAAATACCAGAATAAGTATTCGTTAGCATTTTCGAGCATCTCACCTTGCGCCCCAAGGGCAACCAAAATATCTCGCGAGAATATCCCACCAACAAGGGCAAAAAAGCATCCCGTTAATAAACATAACGTAAAGGCATTACCCAGTAGTTTACGGGCCTTGACTACATTACCTTGGCCAAGATTGATTGACACTAATGCCGCACTACCCATACCTATCATGGCGCCAATAGCGTATAAAATCGCGCCCACAGGGTAAGCTAGCATCATCCCCGCCAGCCCTGTTTCACCTAAATAGTGGCCAACAAAGATGCCATCAATTGTCACATATACACCCGTGACCAACATAGAGGCTATGGTGGGTATGGTATAGCGCCAAAAAAGCTTCGCAATCGGCTCCTCGAGCAAGCTCATATCCGCAGGAGCATGATTAGATGTTGTTGCTGTCATTAGCGTTTCTCACAAAAAGGGGGGGCTAGAGTCGTATCTATTTAGAAAAATGATCGGGTGAACAAAAATGCGACAATGGATTGTACCTAAAAATAGCGAGAACTCAAAGCATGTTCATTATGAATAATTAACAATAAAGATTAATCATCACAATGACTTAAGCGGAAACAGTCCAATTTCAGCCAAATGACAAACTCAGTACAGTTCAATAACAGATGTGGGTTAATTCATCATTTTCTGCTACTTTTTTGGTGTTTAAGGCCGAATTAGGTAAAGTATCCGTTCAAGCAAGCCCATTAACGTATTTAAGCAAGATGAAATCATTAACTTCATAAATTTAAGCTTTTGATAATTAATGGGTTAAACAGAAATAAATTCAATAACAATAATAAGGGAAGGACATGAGTCAGAATAGTCCAAATGCAGGCAACGATCTGCGAGAAGTCAAACAGCTCGGCATGTGGGCCTCCATTACTAGCTTAGGTTATGTGTTTTGGTTAGTTGGTGGTATGGAGTTAGTCGAGCGTATCGCCTACTACGGTGTTAAAGCCAGTGCTGGACTGTACGCTAAAGCGCCAGAGTCTGCGGGCGGCCTTGGGATCAGCCTAAGTGACTACGGCATTATTATTTCCCTCTGGGCGATCATGCAAACCTTTGTGCCCGTGTTCACCGGTGGCATGTCTGACCGAGTGGGCTACAAAGAAACCATCTTCGGCTCCACCATCATTAAAATCTTTGGCTATCTCGTCATGGCATTCTTCCCCAGCTTTTGGGGCTTCCTTGTCGGTGCATTACTCCTTGCCATAGGCACAGGGATATTTAAACCGGGCATTCAAGGCACCTTAGTGCTGTCCACTAATCGCAATAACACTTCAATGGCTTGGGGCATTTTTTACCAAGTTGTAAACATTGGCGGTTTCCTCGGACCCTTAGTTGCCGTGCATATGCGCCAATTGTCGTGGGACAATGTATTTTTCGCCTGCGCCGCGATTATCTCACTCAACTTCTTATTCTTACTCACCTATACCGAGCCAGGTAAAGCCGAGCGACTGGAACGCAATAAGCAAATAAAATCAGGTGAAGTCGAACAAGAATCCCTGTGGCGTGATGCTTGGCGCGAGTTGAAAAAGCCGATTGTAATCTACTATATGCTCGTTTTTTCAGGATTTTGGTTCTTGTTCAATGCCCTATTCGATGTGCTGCCTATCCATATTTCCGAATGGGTCGATACCAGCGTAATCGTCACATCCCTTTTTGGTAGCGAAGGCACCAGTAACGGCATTCTACAATTTTGGCTCGGCCTCAATAACGAAGGCACTAAGGTGATGCCAGAAGGCATGCTCAACCTTAATGCGGGCCTGATCATGACCTGCTGCTTTATCGTCGCGGCGCTGACGGCTAAATACCGAATTACCACCGCCATGTTTATTGGTTGTTTGCTGAGTATTTTAGCTTTTGTGTTTATCGGTGCTTTCCATGCGGCATGGTTTATCGTATTCGCGATTGCCATGTTCTCCATTGGCGAAATGATGATTAGCCCGAAGAAAAACGAGTTTATGGGTAATATTGCTCCCGAAGGCAAAAAAGCCATGTACTTGGGATTTGTGATGTTGCCCCAAGGGATCGGCTGGGGATTAGAAGGCTATTTTGGCCCTAAACTCTATGAGATTTATGCATCAAAGGAATTGTTTTCGCGGGATTTATTGCTAGAGCGCGGCATGAACAGCACTGAGGTCAGTGCCATTCCTCAAGGTGAAGCCTTTACTACCTTGGTGAGTTACACAGGTGAAAACGCACACGATCTCACCCAATTGCTGTACCACAGCCATAACATTGGCATGGCGTGGTACATCATCGCCGCCATAGGGACTATCTCAGCGGTAGGGATTTACATCTATGGTAAGTGGTTACTCACACTACAAAGAGCCCAGCAAGCCGCATAAGTGAAACTCGCTGACCTCATTCTGGGCAAGGACGACAAAGACAAGATAAGGGCTAGATATGGCAAGGTGAGGAGCGATCCTCAGCTTGCCTCGTCAGTGTCAGAAAGATCTTGTCAGCAACTCAGGCGTAAATTGTTCGGGCGAAAGCAATAGGCCTAAGCTCTCGATTTGCGCATTCAGACGATTAAGATCTTGAGTCAGTGCCGGTAAGGTCAGCGTATTGTCATCGAGTTCATACACTTGCCTTAAACTGGTGTAATAAAACAGCAGTATAATCAAAGCATTCACGTCATTTTGCGCCGCAGCGGCTTTAATCTTTATCAGCTTGCGATAAATACGATTATGGAGTTGCTTTAATTGCCACACATAATAAATTTCACTGAAAAAAGGTCGGTCTTTTAAGTTGTAAATCACAGCGCTACATAGACCCAGACTGAAAATTACGCCTAAGAGATTCAAGTGAAAATTACCTGTTGGCTCACCTGGCACTGGCGTCGCCCCAAACAGCGCAATGAGTCCAGTACCAAAAATCAGCGATAACACGACTAAGCTAACAACTAGAATCACAATGAATAAATTCATATTTTTACGATACAAGGTTTTATCTATTTCCTGCAGCTTCATAACATCCCGCTCAAATAAACCGCCCAGCATTGGCGTATAAATCAATGAATGGCAGAGCATACCGCAATCCCCTTTATTCGGCCTTAACTGATTTAAACGCATAAGGAAAATACATTTCTCCACCCCATCAGTGAATGATACAAACTGAAACCTTATAAGCGTAACTAAGCTGACTGAGGGATAGGATGACGTATCGATTGAAGATCAACGGCTTAATGCCCTTACGATTAATCTTCCATTTATTTCAAAACATTAAAATGTTAACGTGCAATCAAATCTGGGTAAAATTTGCTAACCTTAACCCTAGTGAATTGCATAACGATATCGCCGCTTTTACGAGAGACAGTGTTCTAACCTCCCGCATTCAAACCACACAAGGAATGCCATGATACTCAGCAAAGGCTTTGCACAAGTCGTCCTTTTGGCGCTCAGCTGCCTTTGCTTGACTGCACAGGCCAAAGACCTGCTCGCAGTGGGTTCGAGTTTCAGCCAAATTTTTGAACTACAAGCCAATGGAGAATATACAGGCTTAGGTGTCGATATTTTGAATCGCTTCGCCCAGCAGCAAAGTGTGAACATTCACTATCAAATTACCCCATGGCGCCGCGCTATCTCTATGGTTGAACGTGGCCAAGCGGATATTCTTATTGGTCCCTACGATACCCCAGAGCGTAATGCCAACTTGGTTTTTGCGGCGAAGGCATTTTACCGCGATGATATGGTGTTTTATGCTCGGGCAGACAATGAAATAGTGTGGAATGGCGACTATGCCAGTATCAAAACGCAACGGATTGGAAAAATGCAGGGCTGGAGTTATGGCACAAGGTTTACTGAACAAACTAAATCATTAAATATCAATGAATTTGTCGATATTAAAAGTGGCATAGAACGGCTTTCGCGGGGTGATTTAGATTTACTCGCCACCAATAGTCGCAATACCTATGCAGTGCTCGCCCAAATCAAAATCCCTAAAGCAATTACGCCAATCATGCCGATAATCGATGTCCGAGACGGCTTTATGGCTTTTCCGAAACAAGCTAAATTTGATCCGCTAAGAACTCGTTTTGACAGCTTCTTCGAGGAGATGATCCAAAATGGCACACTCACGACACTCGGCCAAAAATACCGCGTGACCTTGCCTTACTGAGCCGGCCTTACTATTCCCACCAAATCTGCCCCCTCTTACCTATGCTCACACCTGTAATAAAGAGTGATGGGGAACTCTGTTAGCTAAGACAAGCAATCAACTGCAGCTCAATCTCGTTCCAATTGACGTCGTCCATGGTAATCATTTCTAGTCTGGAATCTAAGGTGTCATCGAGTTCAACTACAGTAAACTCATGGTCAATCCAGTTAAATCCTGCAATTCCATCAGTAGTGATCATCACGGCCTTTAATCTAAGCAACACTTGCCCAACGTTGGATGACTGAGCTTGCCGCTGAATAAAATCCATTAATTTATCAAAATCAAATTCTTGACTCGGTTCAAACACCCAGCCGCAGCTAAAACAACCTTCACCTTGATTCTGCTTTCGCACTATACCGCGATCATCAAAATCAAGTGCGGCTTCGATTGCACCTTCGGCAAAGAGGCTCAACTCACTCAAGCGAGAACCACCAGCACGAAACAAGCTTGGAGCCGTCGTCGGTAGGCTGCCCAGCTTTAGGCCCGCGCTAGCATGCCCATTTATATTGAGTGACACGCGCCTTGGTTGGTTAAGATAGTCCAGCAAAGCGCTAGGTAAAGGCTGTTGATTTGAGTGGCTCACTACAGGAATATCAGTACGTTCAATATGGCTTAAATAAGTCTGCAATTCATAGAGTAACTTAGTATTTTCAGCATCATACAAGTCAGACTTAGTTGCGATGATCACATCGGCCACTTGCAACTGTTGGATAAAATTTGCATGTTCGCGATAGCGAGGATCGTGGATCTTACGCGCGTCCACCAAACATAGGGTGCTACGCAGTGAAATCACATTCTGATAATGGGGCGCACTCAATACTTTAATGATTTCATTAGGATGCCCAAGCCCAGTCGGTTCAATCAATAAGCGGTCAGGTTTCGCTTTCGCAATCAACTGATTGATGGCCACTTGTGTCGGTACGCCTGCTGCGCAGCACATACAGCCACCCGCAACCTCACGAATTTGTATGCCGTTATCAGAGGAATTAAGTAACCCCGCATCAATGCCGACCTCACCAAATTCATTGACCAACACAGCCCAAATTTCATCCGCGGGTTTAGTCGCCAGCAATTGCTTAATCAGAGAGGTTTTACCTACACCTAAAAAACCTGTAATGATATTGGTGGGAATCGCTTTGATAATCATAAGGAAACTCGCTCGAATAGAAAGCTTAGCGCTCGAGTGTAGAAGTATTGGCTTTGAAGCTCAACAAAAAGCGCATCGGTGAGGATGCGCTTTTAGAATCGCGACAGGCTATGTAGCAAAATATGCAACTGACTATTCAACAGTCAAATCAACAAACTAGGTAACCGTTAAACGGCTAAGCTAATAGGCACTTTGCACTTATTAGCCTTGATTGTTGGGCTTAGCTTATTTTGACTTATTGGTGCGAGAGCCAAAACCTGACTTATTGCTCACCAAATTCGACTTAGGTTTAGTTGCATTAAACGGCTTACCTGAGCCAGAAGCTGGCTTAGCACGGCTAGAGGATTTCTCTGCACCTGCTTTGCTGTCCAGCGCTTTACCTTTCGCGTACTTCCCTTGACGAGACTGACCAATAGTACGATCCTGCGGCGCCTTATGGCTCCACTTTCCAATAGGCTTAATCGGTGCCGCGGGCACATCACGGTAACGGGCAGGCAAAGGCGTGCCTTCTTCATAACCCGGTTGTACCGACACGGGCAGTTTCTGCTCAATCAAGGCTTCAATTTCAGCGAGCATTTCATCGTCAGAAGGTGAAACAAACGAAATCGCGCGACCCGTTAATCCTGCTCGGCCAGTACGACCAATACGATGGATATAGTCTTCGGCGAGGAAAGGTAATTCAAGGTTGATCACCATAGGCAAGGCATGAATGTCTAAACCACGAGCGGCCACATCGGTCGCCACCAGCACCCGCAATTTACCGGCTTTAAACTCTTCCAACACCCGATTACGGGCGCCTTGTGTTTTATCGCCGTGGAATACACCTGCGGCTATGCCATCCAGCTTTAATTCTTGTAACAAATGCTCGGCGCTTTCTTTCGTGCTGGCAAACACCAGCACTTGGCGCCAATTGTTGCGGCCAACGAGTTCTGACAACAGCTCGGCTTTGCGACGTTTATCAACGCGATAGACTTCCTGCACAACTGTGGATGCGGTAGTCGTGTCAGCAACATTCACCCACTGAGGTTCATTCAGCATTTTCTCGGCGAGTTGTTTGACGGCATCACTATAGGTCGCTGAAAACAACATGGTTTGATGCTGCGGCGCAATTAAGCGTTTCACTTTTTCAATGTCGCGCACAAAACCCATGTCTAACATGCGGTCGGCTTCGTCGATCACTAAGGTCGTGACACTCGACAAATCTAACTGGAATTGGCCGATAATATCGAATAAACGACCAGGAGTTGCCACCAAAATATCAACGCCCTGCTCTACCCCTTTACGCTGAGGATTCATGTTAGCACCGCCGTAAACGGCCAAGGTTTTCAGTGGTAGGAACTGGCTGTATTTTTGGATATTTTCGCAGACTTGAATCGCAAGTTCACGGGTGGGAGTCATCACCAACGCGCGTAAAATCGGTTTATCATTGCTGTCGCTTGTTAAAGACTCAGCCGCCAACTTTTCAAGTACAGGCAGAGCAAAGGAAGCCGTCTTACCTGTACCCGTTTGGGCGCAGGCCATAATGTCTTTGCCTTCAAAGGCAAGCGGGATCACTTTCTCTTGCACTTGAGTGAGTTGCTGATAGCCACACTCAGTTATCGCATTCAAAATAGGAGAAGATAAACCGAGTGTTTCAAATTTCATAGGGACTCTTTAGCTAAGTAGTAAAACTTTGATGCGAGGTGATACTCAATGCCCCAACGCGGGGCCGCGGAGTCTAGCAAAATTCGCGGCGTTTTTATAGGCAATTATCGCCACTAAGTTAATATCTCCTCAGACATGGGAGACTAAAAGCGGATCCTGTAAGTATTTTTGGCTAAATTCACCCGCAGGCACAGGTCTTGAGAACAAGTAACCTTGGCCGTAGTCACAGCCTGCAGCCAACAAGACTAGCCGCTGCGCATCGGTTTCGACACCTTCGGCAATCACCTTCATTCCCAACTTGTGGGCCATCACGATAATCGCCTCGCAGAGAATTTGATCGTTTGAATCGGTATCGATATGGCGGGTAAAAGATTGATCAATTTTAAGATAATCAATGTCAAACTTTTTCAAATAGGCGAGTGACGAATAGCCCGTACCAAAATCGTCCAGCGACACTTGCACACCCGCATCGCGGTAGGCCAGTAGTTTTTCGGTTACCCCCATACTGGCGTCCAATAACAGGCCTTCGGTAATTTCAACACAGACTCCCGCGCCTGTAATATTAAGATCTTGCAATAACTTCAACCAATCATTGAGCAGCGTGCCTTCATCACGAAATTGAATTGGGGATTTATTGACGCTGATTTGGATTTCAATCCCTAATTCATGACGCCACGCCGCACTCTGGCGAGCGGCTTGCTCGAACACCCAATTGCCGATTTCAACAATCAAGCCAGTATCCTCCGCCACAGGAATAAACTCAGCAGGCGACACAGCACCACGCTCCGCATGATGCCAGCGGATCAAGGCTTCAGCCTTAGTCACTTCACCCGTTGCTAAGGCAACAATCGGCTGATAATGCAGTTCAAATTCTTTATTCACGACCGCTTGACGTAAGTCTTGGATCAAGCGCATGCGGTATTTGGCGTATTCCTGCATCGATGGGGTGAAATAGTTGAAGCGATTACGCCCTTGATCTTTCGCCGCATACATAGCCTGATCCGCATGCTTGAGAAGCCCTTCAATACTGGTCGAATCATCGGGATACAAAGTAATCCCGATACTGACGCTGATATAAGCGGTTTCTTCCCCTAACACATAGGGTTCGGCAATTCTTCGCAAAATATTCTCGGCGACGCGCTCAATCCCCTTATGGTCTTCCATCGAACTTAACACCACAGTAAATTCATCGCCGCCAAGACGCGCCACGACGTCGGCATCACGCACACAGGATTTCAATCGACTCGCGGTTTCTATCAACAGTAAATCGCCCATGGCATGGCCTAAGGTGTCATTCACTTCTTTAAAGAAATCTAAATCCAAGAACAATAAGGCAAAGTGGTTGCGATTGCGGTCGGCATTTTTCACTTCACTGCTTAAATACTCCAACAACATGCGCCGATTAGGCAACCCCGTCAGCGTATCGTAGTTAGCCTGTTTCCAAATCAGATGTTCATTTTGCTTCTTATCGGTAATGTCTGAGAACAGGGCAACACGTCGATAGGGATGGCCTTCTTTATCATTAATCGTATTGATGGTTAACCAGATGACATATTCCTCGCCATTTTTGCGCCGCTGCCACATTTCCCCCTGCCATTGGCCCTTTTCACGGATCTCATTGTTCATTTGAGTGTAAAAATCACGGCCATTAAGGTCACAATAAAGCAGCCGAATATGTTGGTCCCGCACTTCAAATTCGCGATAACCCGTCATCACACTAAAGGCGGCGTTGACGGTAATAATCACGCCCTTTTCATCGAGGACACTCATGGCTTCAGAGCTGTTATCGTAAACCAGTGCCGACAACTTTAAGGATTCTTCGATAAGTTTTGCGTCGGTAATATCGGTATAGGTTCCACACATACGCAGGGCATTGTTGTTTGCATCTCTGCTCACGACTTTACCTGTATCAAGGATCCACCGCACCTTACGGTTTACGGTATTTAAGCGGTACTCCATCTTATGTTGCGCCGTTTCGCCACGAATATGGGCCTCAATCGAATGCAGCACTTTAGGCCTGTCTTCGGCGACTATCGCATCCATCCATTGGCGACTATTGGCGTTGAGCATATCAACATCGCAACCAAGAATATCGGCGCTGCGGGCGTTACGTTCGATACGATCATTACGAATATCCCAATCCCACACCCCAAGATCGCTACTGCTTAACACCAGTTCGAGTTGTTCACGGCTAGCGAGCACCTCTTGGTCAGCAATGGCCTGTGAGGTGATATCTAAATATCCAGCAATAACAAGCAACACGGCATTATTACCACCACGCTTACAGGCGACAGTCATATGGGTGTAAACCACGCTACCGTCTTTAACGATAAAACGTTTATCCATCTCGTAATTATCGATATCCCCCCGCAGCATAAGCTCAAATTTCAGGGCATCCGCTTCTAAATCATCGGGATGAGTAATTTGTGCCCACGTCATCCGTAGCAATTCAGCTTCTGAATACTTGAGCATTTGACATAATCGTGGATTCACCTTTATCCACTTTTGATCTATCCCCGTTATTGCAATACCAATATTGCCCGCGTTGAATTGGCTCCTAAAAAGAAAATCATCCTGCAGACGAATTTGTTCATCACGCTCTAATTCAAAACGTCGCGATAACAAGCGGCTCAATAGCCAAGTCGCAATCGGGAAAATGGTCAATACAGGGAGGGTCACTTTGGCGAGTAATGGCATTGCTATGCCATCGGGTAGAAATAAGAACCACAACAACATCACGATATGAACGGTATAGGCAAAGAGAAAAATTTCTCCACCTGAAATATTGGCTAACAGAGACTTACGATATTGACGCCAGATCACCCCGATTAAACCGGATGACACTATGACGCCGACGCCAATCCATATACCAGCGCCACCGATACTGATGCGATACAACGCCGTCATCACGACAGCCACTAAGGTCGGTAAACCACCGAAAAATAGACCAGAAATACAAAGAATAACCGAACGGGTATCAAAGAAAACGCCAGGCAAATATACCCAAGGCGTACTCATAATAGTGATACCAATGCCACCGATGAGCATCCCAATAATGATGCGCCACAGTAAAAAATACTGCCGCTGGTGTTTTTTAGGGATCACATCGTACAAAAATACCAACGCCAGCAATAAAGCCGCATTTTGTACTAACGGAAAGAGAATACCTTTATCCATAACTCAGAGAGCGACTCCAAAAATGAGGGGGCTTGATACCATTTTAACATTCCCCCACAAGTGTAGCAGAATCACTTAGAAATCATGCGTTAATTCCCTTTGCCGCATCACACTTTGGACTTACCACATTACATTTTGCAATAGAGTTGTTGACGATATTGCTCTGCAATAGAATGCCAGTCAAAACGCTGTGCCATGGCCGCAGCACGCACTTGTGGCCATGTTTTCCCCTCGAAACAAGCAATGGCTTGCATCAACCTTTGCAAAAACGCTTCGGCTTGCTCATTTAAGCTATTGCCGTTAAAAGCAAAACCATTAATTCCATCCTCAACGGTATCCTTTAAACCGCCTACACTATGCACTAAACATGGCTGTCCCGCGCGCATGGCCAACATTTGACTGATGCCACAGGGCTCAAAGGAACTTGGCATCAAAAATAGATCGCCATGCTGATACAGCGCTTCGGATAACGCCTCGTTGTATCCTTGCAAAAATAATAGGTTATCGTATTTAGCCCCTAACGCTTGGAAAGACTTAGCAATCGATGCATCGCCACTGCCGAGTAAAATCAGCAGTGCCGTCGGTTTTGTCTGCTTCAATGCTTTAAGTAAGGTCTCAAGCACAGATAAACCCGAGGGCAATTGATGGCGCAGCAGTAAGACTTTTTGATCGGTCAAGCGGCCCACCGAAGTCAATAACAGACTCGGTACTTGCTCCGCCATTGCTTGACGCCAATGGGCTTGAGTGCGCGCAAAGGCGATCATGTCCACGCCACTCACTTGCGTTTGATGCCCCTGCCATTGCACTAACGCAGTTTCAATCGCACTGAGCAATTGCTTGAACTCGGGTACTTGAATACGCGCAGGTGGCTTAGCGGGTAAATCCGATACTGACGAATACACACAGCCATTTAAAATCCCCACCACTTTGCCGTCATTGGCCTTGGCCTGTAAGTCTTGCTCTAACCCTTCACCACCAAAAAATCCCGCTTCGGGTTTGGAGGGCTGCAACACTTCCTTGGCATAACTGGGTGAGACTAAATGCACTTTGTCGCTCAGCACTATGCCCATGCGCATAGGGTTAACACAGTAGGGATAACGGGGATCGGTGATCAGCTGTTTTTGCCCCTGCGTCAAAGTGGCAAACAGCTCGGGAAACCAAGCCGCAAAGGAGGATGAGTCTTGGCTTAAGGGACGTATCCCCTGCAGTGCAAGATTGTGGATAGAGAACACACACTCAATTTCTTTGAGAACACTGAACCCAGGCACGAATGCTCTTAACATGGCTAAGCAGCCCGCATGCCAGTCATGTAAATGCAGCACAGTCGGCATAGGCACTCGGCCAGTAACTAATGCTGTCGCGACGCTCGCACAAAGGAAAGCAAACTTAGTCGCATCGTCGGCGAAAGGACGCTCGGCGCTGCCTTGGCTATAAATCTGCCCAGGTACGGATTGCCATAATGCATGTTCGAGCAGATAAATCATCGCCTCTGGCACATGGGGATGGGGCATGGCAAACACATGCACCCGCTCCAATCGGCCGCCAAAAGCCACAGTTAACTCACCCAGATCTTGGGGTTGATTCGCTACCGCAGTCAAAAAGCCATAGCTTGGCATGATCACATCGGCGCACAAATCAACACCCGCCAAAGCGGCGGGTAAATCACGGATGACATCCGCCATACCGCCAACCTTGGCGCCCGCAAGGGCACCGTTTTCAGCCGCGACCATCAAAATGCGTTGTTTCAATTAATTGGATACTCCCGCTACTTCAACTGTGCAGCTTTTATTAAGCTGCCTATACCTAAGCCATTTTTACTTTAATGATCAATTTACTTTAATGATCAAAGCACTATTCATAGCCTACAGGCAAACCTAGCATGTCACGGGTCACTAAAGTCACGCCTTTTTCGGACACCCTAAAGCCTTTAGCTCTGTCGTGATCATGGTTATAACCTATCACCATGCCTTCGGGAATAATGCAGCCACGGTCAAGTATCGCATTCTTGATTTTGCAATGGCGCAGCACGACTACATCGGGTAGCACTACTGAATCTTCAACCAACGAATAAGAACAAACGCGTACTTCGTTAAACAATACGCTACGGCGCACTGTCGCCCCCGAAATAATACAACCGCCCGAAACAATCGAGTCCAACGCCATACCACGTCTGTCATCGTCATCAAACACAAATTTAGCGGGAGGTAATTGTTCTTGGAAAGTCCAAATTGGCCATTTCGCATCGTACAAATTCAGTGCTGGCGTGGGCGATAACAGTTCCATATTCGCTTGCCAGAAAGAGTCTAGCGTACCCACATCGCGCCAATAGGCTTGCTCATTTGGGAAAGCACTCTTAAAGGGATAGGCAAACACATTATGTTTTTCGATGATCGCAGGAATAATATCCTTACCAAAATCGCGATCTGAGCTTTCATTTAAGGCATCTTTCTTGAGCTGGTCAAACAAAAACTCTGTGTTAAACACATAGTTGCCCATAGACGCTAAACACATTTCAGGATTACCCGGAGAATGTTTAGGCTGCAGCGGCTTTTCTTCAAAGCCTAAAATGCGCATATCTTCGTCGACTTCCATCACCCCAAACGAACCCGCAGCTTCGGCAATCGGCACTTCAAGGCAAGAGACTGTCATATCTGCACCCGACTCGGCATGGGCGGCTAATAACCCAGCATAATCCATGCGATACACGTGATCGCCAGACAACACCATTACGTATTTAGGCAGCTCGTGGCGAATGATATCGATATTTTGAAATACCGCATCGGCCGTGCCTTGGTACCAGTTTTCCGAATAGCGTTGTGAAGCGGGTAAAATCTCCACCGACTCGCCCAGCTCCTTCTTAAAATGGCCCCAACCGCGCATCACATGGCGGATCAAAGAATGCGACTTATACTGAGTCACAACCCCGACACGACGAATACCCGAGTTGATACAATTTGAGAGCGGGAAATCGATAATACGAAACTTACCACCGAAATACAGTGCAGGTTTAGCACGCCAATCCGTGAGTTCATGCAAGCGAGACCCGCGCCCACCAGCTAAAATCAACGCATAGGTTTCACGAGTTAAATTACTGATATAACGAACATTAGACATAGGCTCTTACTCCGAAATCGGCAAACTGATTGCCCATAAATGGCTTATCGATACGGCAGACACTGCCGTACTCCCCTGAGTATTTCTCACTTGCATTCCCCATTCCTTCCATTGATTGCTGCATTCCTTTCAAACACTTAACCTTTATACCCAAGCTACCTGAAGATACGAGTCCTGCATCTTCAGGTTGTTTGGGTATATACTCATCCGCTATAACAAGACTTATAACCCAGAGCCCAACCCCTACAGTTTCCAAATTTCATCGCGATAACCCGCGATCGTCACATCACTCGAAAAACGTCCACTGGCGGCGGTATTGCGAATACTCATCTGCGTCCACACCTGCGGATCTTTATAGGCCCGCGCCACGGCTTCTTGCACGACTCGGTAACTGTCAAAGTCGGCGGCCGTCATCCATTGATCGTCGCTACTTTCGATGGCGGCAATAATGGGATCGAAAATCCCCGGCTCAAGCAGATTGAAGTGACCACTTTTGAGTAACTTCATCACCTCAGATAACGCCGGTGAATCATCAATAATACTGCGCGGATGATAGTGACTACGTACCTGCGAGACCTGCTCCGCATTGAGTCCAAACAGGAAGAAGTTCTCAGAGCCCACTTCCTCTAACATCTCGATATTGGCGCCATCCATAGTGCCGATTGTCAGGGCGCCGTTCATCATGAACTTCATATTGCCCGTGCCCGATGCCTCTTTGCCCGCGGTTGAAATTTGCTCGGACAAGTCAGTCCCCGGACAGATTTTTTCCATGGCGCTGACGTTGTAGTTTGGTAAGAAAGCAAAGCGTAGGTAAGGCGTCACCATAGGATCGGAATTGACCATATGAGCAACATTGCTGGCGAGTTTGATGATCAACTTAGCCATAAAGTAACCGGGCGCCGCTTTACCGCCGATCAATACACAACGTGGCACCATGTTTTCGGTGTGGCCTTGCTGGATCTGATGATAGAGATGAATCACATGCAATATGTTGAGTAACTGACGTTTATATTCGTGAATACGCTTCACTTGCACGTCAAACAGCATAGCCGGATCGAACTCAACCCCACATTCCTTAACAATCATCTTAGCCAGCAAAGCCTTGTTGGCTTGCTTCACATCACGCCATTTTTGGATAAACGCATTGTCCTGTGTGAGAGCATTGAGCGCCGTTAACTGGCTTAAGTCTGTCACCCATTCTTGACCTAAATGGGCAGTCAGTAACTTAGCTAAGGCAGGGTTACAATGGGCAAGCCAACGCCTTGGCGTCACACCATTGGTACGGTTATTAAACTTATGCGGCCACAACTCATAGAAATCCTTAAACAACCCAGATTTGAGTAGTTGCGTGTGTAAACCCGCGACACCGTTGACCGAGAAACTCGCCACAATCGCCAAATACGCCATACGTACATGGGGATGTGGGCCATCTTGAATAATTGACATACTCGCCAATTTCTCACTATTTCCAGGCCAATGGTGGGCGACTATATCTAAGTAACGGGCGTTGATTTCATAAATGATTTCTAAGATGCGTGGCAACATTTGCGCCATCATACGCACGGGCCAACGCTCTAGTGCTTCAGGCAACAGGGTATGGTTAGTGTAAGCCATGGTCTGACTGGTAATCGCCCACGCACTGTCCCATTCCAAACCGTATTCGTCGATCAATAACCGCATCAACTCAGGCACGGCAATGCTAGGGTGAGTGTCATTCAACTGCATGACATTTTTAGCGGCAAACTGCGTAAAATCATGACCATGACGACTCACCCAACGTTTGAGTAAATCCTGCAAGCTAGCGGAGGATAAAAAGTATTGCTGACGTAATCGCAGCTCTTTGCCGTTCTCGCTCGCATCATTTGGATAGAGCACCATAGTGATCTGCTCGGCCAAGTTTTTACGGGCCACCGCTTCCGTGTAGTCGCCTTGGTTAAACTCAGCTAAATCAAAATCATCGGTGGCTTCAGCCTTCCACAATCTCAGGGTATTTACCCGCCCATTGCGATAACCGGGAACTGGCATGTCATAGGCGACGGCGAGCACATCTTGGGTTTCAACCCAAATAATGTGCCGACGGCCTTGTTTATCGACATAGGATTCGGTATGACCAAAAAATGGCACTATTACGTTGTGGGTAGGGACACGCACTTCCCACGGATTACCTTCGCGCAACCAACGGTCAGGGCGTTCAACTTGGTAACCGTCGACTATCTTCTGGGCGAACATGCCATATTCGTAACGTATGCCATAGCCGGTCACGGATAAGTCCATGCTGGCGCAGCTATCGAGGAAACACGCGGCTAATCGACCTAAACCGCCGTTACCTAAACCCGCATCATGTTCGGCCTCTTCTAACTCTTCTAGCGATACGGCATAGTTGCTCAAGGCATTACGGCTATCTTGTTGCAAATCTAAACTCAGTAGTGCATTACCTAGTGCTCGGCCCATCAAAAATTCAAGGGATAAATACGCCACTTGCTTGCGCTTAAAATGGCTGTCATCCACTCGGGTCTGACGCCAATTATCTAGCATCTGTTCTTTCACGCTGTAAGCTAACGCTTGAAATAATTCGCAGCTCACGCCTTCGCCACGGCTGAGTCCATAACGTAAATGGCGCTCAAAGGAAGCGGGCAAAGCATCGCAGGGTTCACAAGGCTCAGCGGCTTTAGACTTAGTCTGACGCTTAGCGGGCGCCTTCTTGCTCGCTGCTTTTGACTGAGCTAGTGTTACTGGTTTTTCGCTGGTATTGGGGCTCAGCTCGCTTTTGTCACTCATAGTTAATTCCTTCATTTCCTATAAAATCAGCATGAAAAAGCATGAGACTACGATCTTGCAGTAAGTATCGCGTCGCAGAGATCTGAACATCCAGCGGCTCAGTTTGGGTATGAATAAGGCATTGCCACGGACTCAAGTGCTCGAAAGTCGGCAGGGTAAAAGCGAGAGGATTGTCGTCGGCATTAACCATCAACAGCAAAGCTTGCTGCTTGCCTTGATCTTCTAAATCACCGGAAAGCACCACAGACAAACTGCGGCACATAGATTCGGTCCACAAGCTCTTGGTCATTTGTTCACCTTGGCGACTAAACCAATCTAATCGAGTACCAATATCGGCTAAGGATTCAGCCAATAACTGTTCGTGAATGAAGCGCTTAGCACATAACAGCGGGAAACGTTTCCGCAGGGCAATAAGCTGTTGAGTAAAGGCCAACAGCTCAGTGTCCATGCCCTTTGCCGACCAATCAAACCAGTTCAGTTCATTGTCTTGGCAATAGGCATTATTGTTGCCTTGCTGAGTGCGGCCCGTCTCATCACCGCTCAACAACATAGGCACACCTTGAGATAAAAATAGCGTAGTCAATAAGTTACGTTGTTGACGACTGCGAAGTGCCAGAATTGAGCTATCTTCGGTTTCCCCTTCAATCCCATAATGATGGCTAAAGTTTTCTTGGTGACCATCGCGGTTATCCTCCCCATTTGCCAAGTTATGGCGCTGGGTATAACTCACTAAGTCTTTAAGGGTAAAACCGTCGTGACTGGTTAAAAAATTAAGACTAGTCGCTGGTGGACGGCCACTGTGTTCAAAAAAATCCCCCGAGCCGTGAAAACGCCGAGCAAATTCGGGCAACATGCTGTGATCGCCGCGCCAAAAGCGGCGCATAGTGTCTCTATATCTGTCGTTCCATTCGCTAAAAGCCACGGGGAAATTGCCCAATTGATAACCACCAGGGCCGATATCCCAAGGCTCAGCAATTAATTTCACTCGGCACAAAACAGGGTCTTGCAACAGCGCATCGAAGAAACCTGAGCCGGGATCAAAACCATAGGCTTCGCGACCTAAGCAAGCCGCTAAGTCGAAGCGAAACCCATCGACACCCATGATTTCTACCCAATAACGCAGCGAATCTAGTACGAGCTGTAACATGCGTGGATGATTGATATTTAAGGTGTTTCCGCAACCCGTATCATTAATATAAAAACGCTTATCGTTAGGATGCAGGCGGTAGTAACTGAGATTATCTATGCCACGAAAACTAAAGGTAGGCCCAAGGCGACTCCCCTCTGCGCTGTGGTTATAGACCACATCGAGGATCACTTCGATACCTGCCCCGTGAAGTGCATCCACCATGGCCCGAAACTCACCAATATCGTCGGATGACAGATAACTCGGCTCAGGGGCAAAAAAGCCGATACTGTTGTAACCCCAATAGTTAGTGAGCTTTTTCTCGAGCAAAAATGGCTCAGTGAAAAAGGCCTGTACAGGAAGTAACTCGACACACGTCACCCCAAGTTCGGCCAAATAATCGATAGCCGGCTGAGTCGCTAAACCCGCAAAGGTGGCACGTTTATGGGGTTCAATCTCCGGATGCGCCGCCGTAAAGCCTTTAACATGCATCTCATAAATGATGCTGCGCTCTAGGGGTTTGGGCTGAAACCTCGACGCAAGGGGCTGAATCGACTGCTTGGCAGCTATCTCGATTAATGGACGAATGTCCACGACCTTGCATTTTGGCACATAGGCAGCGTTATCTAACTTGCTGAAAGATAAGTCTTCATCCATGTGGTTCAGCTCGTAACCATAGTTAGACTCATGGTCGCGATATTCACCGACAAGCTGGCGCGCATAGGGGTCGAGCAATAATTTATTGGGGTTAAATCTGTGACCAAGCTGAGGCTCATAGGAGCCATAAACGCGATAACCGTAGAGTTGCCCCGCCTTAAGCCCTTGCACAAACACATGCCAGATTTGCTGGGTTTGTTCAGTTAACGCAATACGCGCGACTTCTTGCTCGCCATTGTCATCAAATAAACATAACTCGACCGCTGTGGCGTTAGCTGAAAATAACGCAAAGTTGACACCATCGCCCTCAACATTAGCACCGAGCGGAAAAGGCTCACCTACCCCTAACGCCCATTTTTCGCTTTGAAATGGGTGGTTTTTAGCGTCAGGGTCGAGCTTAATATCATCAGCCGTGGGCTTTTGCATGCTAGTTCGCCTCAGCCAATCCGGTTAACGCAGGCCCTATGACTAGACAGCCCAAGGGTGGCACAGTGATCAGCGCGCTCTGCGCCATTCCCTGCCACGGTAGCGACTCAGCAACCACAGTGCCCGCATTACCTTGATTACTGCCACCATAAATCTGGCTATCGCTATTAAGATATTCGCGGTAATCCCCTGCCAAGGGCAAACCAATACGGAACCCAGTATGTAATTGGGGCGTCATGTTGATGACAAACACTAACGGCGCATCACCCACTAACCCGTAACGCACAAAGGTAAAGATGCTGTCGCGGCTATTCTCACAATCTAGCCAACTAAATCCTGCGCCCTCGTAATCCTGAACCGATAAGGCTGGCATTTTTTGATATAAGTGATTGAGATCTTTAAGCCAACGCTGGACGCCTTGGTGCGGCTCGTAAGCCAATAAGTGCCAATCTAAACTCTGGTTATGGTTCCACTCATTTCGCTGACCAAACTCGCAGCCCATAAAGAGTAATTTCTTACCGGGATGCCCCCACATAAAACCGTAATAGGCACGCAGAGTTGCAAATTTCTGCCAATCATCACCGGGAATCTTATGCAGCAACGAGCCCTTACCATGGACCACTTCATCGTGACTCACGGACAGCATAAATTGCTCGGTATAGGCGTACATCAAACTGAAGGTCAATTGATGATGGTGGAATTGGCGGTAAAGCGGGTCACGGCCTAAGTAGCTTAAGCTGTCGTTCATCCAGCCCATATTCCACTTAAAACCAAAGCCAAGACCTTGCTGATCCGTCGGCTTAGTCACCCCCGCAAAAGCGGTGGACTCTTCGGCAATCATGCAAATGCCGGGGAAAGCTTGGTACAAGCGTTGATTCAAAATTTGTAAGAAACTGATAGCCTCGAGATTCTCCCGTCCACCATAGGCATTCGGTAGCCATTGGCCCGGCTCGCGGCTGTAATCGAGGTACAACATAGAAGACACGGCATCGAGACGCAGGCCATCAAAGTGAAATTCCCGCAGCCAGTAACAGGCATTACTCAACAAGAAGCTGCGCACTTCACCGCGGTCATAGTTATAAATCAGGGTATCCCAATCTGGATGTGTGCCCTTGCGAGGATCTTCATGCTCATACAAACAAGTGCCATCGAAACGCACTAAGCCGTGGGGATCCTTAGGAAAATGCGCCGACACCCAATCGAGGATGATACCAATTCCCGCCTGATGGCAGGCATCCACAAAGGCCTTTAACCCATTGGCATCGCCAAATCTGTGGGTCGGCGCATAAAGACCCACAGGCTGATATCCCCACGAACCATCAAAGGGAAACTCGCTGATCGGCATCAGTTCGATATGGGTAAAGCCTTGCTCCTTCACATAGGGAATAAGCTGTTCAATCAAGTCTTGATAATCAAGATATTGCTCGCCTTGCTCTCCCTTACGACGCCACGAACCTAAGTGCACTTCGTAGGCCGACATGGGCGCTTTATGCCAAGCTGTCGCCGCGCGCTTACTCATCCAAGCGGTATCATTCCAGCTATGGTGGGCTTTTTGGGGCACGATAGATGCATTGTGGGGCGCGCATTCCATTTGGGTTGCCATAGGATCGGATTTAGTATGGCGCTCACCATTTTGATAAACCAAATCAAACTTATAGTGTGCACCCTCAGCCACATTGGGTAAAAATAGCTCCCATAAACCATTGGCAATATGTTGGCGCATCACATGGCGAGTATCATCCCAATGGTTAAAGTCTCCCACCACAGAAACCCGCTTAGCATTAGGTGCCCACACACAAAAATGCACGCCTTCGACGCCTTGGGTTTGACGCCAGTTGGCCCCCAAAAATTCATAGGCGCGCTCGGCGCTGCCTTCACCAAACAGGTAAATATCATCACTATTGAGCAATGAATCAAACTGATAAGGGTCGACTATATCTAACTGACACAGGGGATATTCCACCCGTAGCAAGTAGAGAAACGGCTTGACGCGTCGTCCCAGAGTGCCGGCGAACAGTCCCTGCTCGTTGAGCTTGTCCAGACTCGCCACTTTGCGGCCATCTTTAATACTGATCACATCCACACTGAGGGCATTGCGAAAAAAACAACGAACAATTAATGCCTTACCCTCGTTGGCACTGTGCATACCCAAGAGCGAAAAAACATCAGTGTATTGACCATTAAGTAGGGCGACGTCGGCACCATCGTAGAAATAGGCATTGGCTTGAGTCATCATTTTTCTTCCGTTTATCAGTCAATTAAACTTGCAAATTGGCACTCTTTACCCACATAACACCCCCCTAATAATCTCATCTTTAGGGATGGCATAATGTGGTGCGACATAGGCAGCCTTTCGCTAGTGCTAGATTTAGCTCGGTAGCTGTCTCGCCACAGCGATATTTTGTAATCGCTGCAGTATCTCTGGCGAAGTAGATACTTGCGTTAAATTCAGCGGCAGGCGACGCTGCCAATTTGGATATTCGAGCCAAGTACCGGGAATATTCACCGCATGGCGATCGGCTAATAAATCGCACAGTTGCACGCTGTATAGCGCACTATTACCGCGAGCTCCTAGGGTCATCCAAGCCGTGAGCAAGGTTTGAATATCGAGTTCGGCTATCACCGCCTCGGCTAACAGACCTTGAGAGACTAACAGTGAAATGAGTTGCTGCTTTTCATGTTCACGCCCAGCAAGCGCCTCGCCTAGCTGCTCGTCAGTTTCAAACAGGGATAACTGTCGACGCAGGTGTAAATCACTGCCACACCACCAAGCGACTAAAGTCGGCACATCGTGGTTCGCCAGCATCATTAAGCTTTGGGACTTATATTGATCCGGTGATTTAAAGCCTTGATGGTCTTTGCAGAAATAGAACAACTCGTTGGAATAAATGCCAGAAGTGTAGAGACGATGAATAATGTCAGGTGGCACCAGTCCTAAATCTTCGCCAATCACCACACAGCGAGCACGTTGGCTCTCAAGGCAAACGATGGCAAGCAAGGTTTCGACGGAATAATACACATAGGCACCATGACCGAGTTGCTTATCCAGCGGCCACCACCAGAGTCGCAGTAAGCCCATCACATGATCGATACGCAAGGCGCCACAGCTTTCCATATTGGCGCGGATCAAGGCGATAAAATGGCTGAAATTATGTTGTTTTAACTTCACAGGATCGAGTGGCGTTAAGCCCCAATTTTGTCCTTGGGGTGCAAAGGGATCGGGCGGTGCACCTATGCTGGCATTCAAACAAAACTGCTCGGCATTAGCCTGTACTTCACTGCCCTGCAGCGCTGCACCGACGGCCAAATCACGGATCAATCCCAGCCCCATCCCAACCTCTTTAGCTTTTAGCTGACAGAGGTGTAACTGCTTTTCAGCCACAAATTGCAGGTAAAGATAGAAACCTTCCTCTTGCACAAACGCTTTAGGACTACGCAAATATTCCGCTTGAGCAAACTCTTGTAGCGCACAGCCCTGCTCACGCACAAACTCATGGAATCTTTGCGCTCTGGGCGTGTCGTTCGCCAGATGCGTATCACAAAAAACGCGATATAACTGCTCAAAGGCACGGTATTTCAGCTCGCTCACTTTAGGATAATCGAGCCAATTATCACGATTCAGTAAGGCGATAGCCTCTACCCAAGAAGCGCTTGAAAATTCAGTGGCAAGAACTTGGTATTCAGGAACGCTTTGTAATTGAATATAAAGAGGATTAAGTCTGCGGCGATCGCACGGACTATAAGGACTCGGATGCTCTGGCGCTGCGATATCGAGGGCATGCAAGGGATTGAGTTGAATAAAATCCGCGCCTTGCGCCGCCACCAGCCCGATCAGTTGTTCTAAATCACCAAAATCGCCAATGCCCCATTGGCTCTCGCTGCGCAAACTGTAGAGTTGAACGCTGATCCCCCAAGGTTTATGGCGTTTACCTTGGGCGACAGCCGTGAGTACGCCTTGGTAGGCGGCCCGCGGCGCCACCATTAAGGTGCCAGAAAACAAAGTGCTGGTATCAGCTTCAGCCGTCACACAGCTCTCTAGCGCCAAGCTTGGCGCTTGTGTACTTGTCGATAGGGCATGTTTTAAGCTTAAGGCTATGCGATGAAAGCCCAAACCTAACATAGATAAATCACTCGCATTTTTGTCGGCTGCATGCGCAAATGAGTCTTGGTTTTTTGTAAATGCAGGGTTGTTAGTGAACTCTTGGCTGCTCAGGAAATAGGACGCTAAATTCACCGCCTCAGTATCGGCGGGCATTAAGTTGTCAGGGTAAGCTTGGGTCTTGGCCTCAGCTAAATCGAGGCGTGCGAATCCCAGTTGCGTAAGATCAAGGCGATAGTGTAGATAAAGCGTTTGTTCAATGCGGTAATCGCCAATGGACTTAAGCGCCGAGAAAGGCACATCGAATACAATAGACTCACCCTGTTCGCATTCAATCGCCACACTCAGATCTGAGGTGTAGGTTTCCGGTAAACAAAGGCTTATCCAAGGTTCATCCACAAAACACCAATGGAATTCAGGTAGCACCTGAGTCCAAGGACGGGCATCCAGTAAATCAATTTGCGACGCGATCAGTGCTTCGGTCAATACCGTATCGACACAGGTCAGCCCAGCATCACTCGATAACGCTTCTGTAGCAGGAGCATCAATGGCAGTCCCTGCCACGCTGTTTTTTTCCTGTAACATACAGGTCAAGATACCTTGCCTGTCTACCTCGGAAATATGGATATTTTGGCCAAAACAATCAGTAAATTCTGCTCCAACTCCCCGCAAATACAGCAACTTTTCCAGCCCCATATTTTGTCGCCCCCGCGACCGCTCATCCATAGCTTTAGATATACAGTAACCATGCCAACGAAAAGTAACAAGAAGATGACATAAATATTTCAGAGAAATAACAAAAAACTTTTTCAAAAAATCAGTAACTTACTAGAAGCACTCAGTTAAGTTGGCGCTCAGTAGCTATCAGGATATAAAGAGTGGAATGCACTAAATTGGGGCATGCGTTCAGCAAGAGGGCAAGCATGGCTCCTAAAGCATGCAATAAGTGAAGAGCAAATGGGTAGAAATAACATGACAAGCGTAAGTCATTTTTATGTCATTGCGTTCAGACTAATACTAACAAATACGTCAGGTGACATATTAACCACAGACATCAGTGCAACACTTTGTATCAATTGCGTTTTATAACTTGAACAGCCTATCTCTCCTCTGTCAACATCTCGTCTCGCTACAGCATAGAAACATAATAACAACATTAAATTCATGGAACCTGATATGCCCTCGCATATACGCCAGTGGCTCGCTCCCATGGAATGCTAAAGCAAAAACACCCCAATGATGATTGAGAATAAGGATATGAAATGAAGAAGTTATCAGGATTACTATTTGTCGGCTGCATTGCCTTGACGGGTTGTGAAGGAAGTACAGATGGTGATTTAACGCCGACGCCACCGACGCCCGATCCCACTCCGCCAGCCTTAGCTGCGGATGTGTGTTATTTAATGAAAACCACGAAAGGCGATATCACACTTGCCATTGACTTAACTAACATGCCAATCACAGGTAAAAACTTTAAGCAGTATGTTGATAAGTCATTCTATAACGGCACCTTATTCCATAGAACCGTTAATAACTTTATGATCCAAGGCGGCGGTTTTACCACTGGGCTCAAAAGCAAACCAGGCGATGCCCCCATCAAGAATGAAGCCGCTGTCGGTATTAGCAACAAACGTGGCACTATCTCCATGGCTCGCACGGATGATCCTAACTCTGCAACATCACAGTTCTTTATCAATGTGTTAGATAATCCACATTTGGATGCGTCTGCGAGTAATTATGGTTATGCCGTGTTTGGCAAAGTGGTCGACGGCATGGATGTGGCGGATCAAATCAGCATAGTACCGACAAAAAACAGCGGTGGTTTTGCTAATACGCCAGTGCAAGAAATCCTGATTAACTCTGTTGCTAAAACAAGCTGCCCTGCTGCTTAAGCATCTAAAAGACGCACAGCTAAACGACATCTAACTAAAAGCAAAAAAGCACTGAAGATTCAGTGCTTTTTCATTTTAAAATCTAATCGATTTTAACGTCTAATCAATTTAAAGCATGAGCTAAACGATTACTCATCCCCTTGGATCTTCCCCACCAAGAGCATAGGCGCCGCATCAATTTTATCGGCGTCCATCATAGTCGCGATACGCTCAACGGCTGAGAGCAATTGACTCTGCTCCCATTCTTCAAGATTCTGATAACGCTTAATAAAATGATCCTGTAACGGTTTAGGAGAGTCCTGTAACAGCGCTCGTCCCGCATCGCTAAGATATAAATGCACCTTACGTTTGTCAGTCTCACTGCGCAGACGGATCACTAAACCACGGCCCTCGAGTCGATCGATAATGGTCGTTACAGTCGCAGGGCTGAGCGTAATTTCTTCCGCCACGGTTTTAGCCAATGGCGCATCCAATTGGGCGATTTTCTGCATCACCATCAATTGCGGCCCAGTTAAACCTGAGTGTTTGTTCAGCTGGCGAGAATGAATGTCGATAGCGCGTATCACTCGGCGCAGCGAAATAAGCAGTTGTTCGTACTTTTCCATCGTTCTTTTCATTCTCCCCATTCTAAGCAACGAGTGCACCTTACCAGAAAGCGCGACTGAACTCACCCACGGGAGGCGCTTTTAAGGCAAAATCCCTGAGGTTACAACATGAATTGACGCGATACCGACAACACTAGACGCTCGTCACTGGTATCTAAGTTCATGCTAGTATCTTCGGCAGCAAGACTGAAATCAAAGCCACTCCAACTGGTCAGATAGGCGATACGGAAATGATTAAAAGATTTGCCACCATCCCATGACCATTTATCCTTATCAAGTGATGTCGAGCGATCGACACTAAAGCGAATATTATGCCCTTCAGCGACACTGACAGTATGGCCAAGCAACATAGTGTAATGCTCACCACCCAAACCAAAGTAATCCCATGTATAGGTCAACTTAGCCTCAGAGTGACCCAGTGAACTATCATACCCTAACTTGCTATACAGCTCAGGATAGTTGTACTCATCGGAAAACGACTCGCCGTGGTAAGTGTAATAAGCCAGTCCGACATCGAAACTCAGTTGCTCATTGAGCTGATAAAACTTACCCGCATAGGCATCGAGTTCCAACCAAGTGCTGTCGTTCCCCCCAAAGTCGACGTTCGAGGTAAAGCCACCCACATACCATCCCGAATCAAAACCATAATCCAAATTGCCTTGCAGCGCTGGGCCGCTGTCAGTTTGGCTGACACCGTTAAAAGTGTAATCCGACGTCGCCGTCACAGTGGCCGATAATCCGGCATTGGCCGCTGTTGACACCAATAACAACCCTCCAGCGACAAGATAAAAACATTTTGATTTCATTATTAATTTTTCCATTAGTTGGCTAGCTCAATTTTAGTAAAGTCGATTTTGTTCTCTTTTGGCGAGCGCTCAATGGCACGAACAGTTTGCAATTGCGTCATCATGATGTAACCAAAACAGCTAAAGATCAGGCCCAGTGCGATTGCACCAACCCATTGAATTTGAAGAAAGTCTAATTGAAAAAGTAATGTCAGACTGCAGAGCAAGACTAAGTTAAAACTGACATATTTAAGCTTGCCTAACCGCTCAATGGTCAAATTAAGATTATCGGTATACAGGCGCACCAGTGAGTCGAGTGAATTAATTACAAAGGTAATTCCCACAATCACCATCGCCAGATTATAGAAGCCCGAGGTATCTAAGCCATTGGCGCTGTAGTAATAAAGTACAGTGAACCAAATCGCGATGGGGATAGACGGAAACACCATCATGGCCAACAGCACTTGATAGGTTTTCATGCCGCCGACAAAGCGCGAGGTAAATTGACCGATCATAATGCTCCACGCAAACCACCAGAACAGATAAAACTCATGGTAGTCATTGATGGGTAACACAAAATATTGAATATTGCCGAAGTAGTCACCTAACATGGCGAAGGTCGTAAAGAACTCACCCACACTCGAGTCAGCCGATAAAAATGCACTGGCCCACATGATGGCAATCAGGCCTAAAAATAACCAGGTGCTCGCCAGACTCAAGATACGCACATAACGTATGCTAGTGCTGGAATACACCGCCGCGGCGATCACCATAAATACGATTAAATAGAAGCTACCGACTATGGTTTCGCCATCGCCTAATTCGGGTAAATACCAAGGTAAATTGCTCAATAGCAAATAGGCGGTAAAGGCGCAGGTGCCAATAATTACGATATTATTGATGAACTTAACCCAAGGAATATCGAAGAATCTCACCCTAGGCTCGATGACACAAAAATAAAAACAGGTTAAAAAGTAGAAGCTCCAAATCAAGAAGGCCCAGAAGCCAAACTCAATCGCCAGTGGATTACTAAAGCCGTATTCAGGACTCGCCGCCACATTGGCGTAACCCGCAAACTCGGTGAGCGGAAACATGATCAAGCCAACATCAAGGCCTGAGGTAAACAGAATCGCGATAAAGGTAAAAGTACGCACAGGCGTCACGCCGATACAACGAATATTGCCCCAACGGTAAATCACAAACGCAATCGCGGTAAAAGTGAACAGTATCCCTGCGGATAATAACCAAGTCATAATGAGCACTCAGTCCCAGTCGATACTGGGTATAAGTCGGCATCTGGATATAAACCCATAAAATGTAACTCCATGTTTTTATTTAATAATAAAAACTGAACCATTTTTAAAGGCAACGTTTTGCCCTCAAGCCTTAAATATCGCTACTTAAAAACACTCCGCGATAGTTAAACCCTGATAGATGATCAGTCGTGAAAGCGGTCATTTGCACACTCACTGCGGGCTGACCGACCCTTTAGATAAAATAAATCATGACCCTTTTGAGTCATCAATTAATGAGTTTTGAGCCATCAATTAATGAGTCACTTCAAAATTGAAGCCGCCAGTCCGTCGATACGACGGACTGAACAGGCGTGTTGTGCACTTATGGCGTTAACTTATGGCTTTAACTTGTTGCAGTACTTCTTTGTGTGGTTTGCCAAGCGTCGGCAACCACAACGGCACAGTCTGCTGACGCTAACATCTCAGCCTCTAAAATCAGATCCGCGGCGCGCTCAGCTAACATTATGGTCGGCGCGTTCAAATTGCCGTTCGGGATAGTCGGGAAAATAGAAGAATCCACCACCCGTAAATTCTGCAATCCATGCACGCGGGTTTCGGGATCCACCACCGCCATCGCATCCATGCCCATCTTGCACGAACAAGAAGGATGGTAAGCACTCTCAACCGATTGACGCACAAAGGCATCGATTTGCGCATCGGTTTGCACTTGTATGCCGGGTTGAATTTCCTCACCGCGATACTCATCGAATGGCGCTTGATTGATGATCTCACGGGTCAAACGCACGCAGGCCCTAAAGCCTTCAATATCATCGGGATGCTGTAAATAATTGAACTGAATTTTGGGCGGCACTTTTGGATCTGCCGACACTAAGGTCACGGCACCACGGCTTTTAGGCTTGTTATGGCCTACATGTACCTGAAAACCATGACCCGCAAAGGCTTCTTTACCATCGTAACGCATGGCCGCAGGTAAAAAGTGGTACTGTAAATCTGGCCATTCCAGACCCGCTTTTGAGCGAATAAAACCACAGGACTCGAAGTGATTCGTGGCCCCTAGGCCTGACTTATCTAAAATCCACCGAGCACCGATTAAGAACTTGCTGAAAGGATCTAACTTGCCATTGAGTGAAATCGGTTTAAGGCATTTGAATTGGAAATAAAACTCTAAATGATCCTGTAAATTCTGACCAACACCGGGCAACTCATGTTGTAACTCGACCCCTGCATCGGCCAATACTTGGGGATCGCCAATGCCTGATAATTGCAGTAAATGCGGCGAACCTATTGAGCCCGCGGCTAAAATCACGTCTTTGTTACAACGAATATCTTCAACTTTACCTTTGTGTTCAATGCGAACGCCAACAGCCGTTTGTCCTTCCAATAACACTTTATGCACTAAAGCGTGGGTCACAACCGTGAGGTTACGTCTAGCCATCGCTGGGCGTAAATAGGCGTTGGCGGTTGACCAGCGTACGCCTTTTTTGACCGTCATGTGCATAGGGCCAAAACCTTCTTGCTGCGCGGCATTATAATCGGCGGTCGATAAATACCCCGCCGCGATGCCCGCACCCACAAAGGCTTGATATAGCGGATTCTGCATCTGATTGCCGTTATTCACCCCTAACGGCCCTGACTCACCGCGATACTCATCACCACCAAAGGCCCAGGTTTCCGCCTTCTTAAAGTACGGTAAGCAGTGGCTATAATCCCAATTGGTCGCCCCTTGCGCCTGCCACTCATCAAAGTCCCTAGCATGACCACGAACGTATACCATGCCATTGATCGACGATGAACCGCCAAGCACCTTGCCCCGAGGACAATGCATCTTGCGATTATCTAAATACGGCTCAGGCTCAGTTTCAAACTGCCAAGCATATTTAGGGCTGTTCATCGGAATTGATAACGCCGTCGGCATTTGAATAAAGATACTCTTATCACTGCCTCCGGTTTCTAATAACAGCACTTCGTTTTTAGGATCCTTTGACAAGCGATTGGCGAGCACACAACCCGCTGATCCTGCACCAACTATGATGTAGTTATAATATTTTTGCTCTAATGACTGAGTCAAAATGCCTCCTTAAAATGGGCTTTCTAAGGGCTGTAGACCCACATAAACGGCTTTAACTTGGGTGTAATGCTTGAGTGTCTCGCTACCGTTTTCACGGCCAATGCCCGACAACTTATAACCTCCCACGGGCATTTCGGCTGGCGAGGCGCCATAGGCATTGATCCAGCAAATACCCGCCTGTAACTGATGAATGACCCTATGAGCACGGCTGATATCTTGGGTAAACACCCCAGCGGCCAAGCCCATGGCGGTATTATTTGCCCGAGCAATCACTTCGGCTTCATCTTTAAAGGTAAGCACGGACATTACAGGGCCAAAGATTTCCTCTTTACAGATGCGCATCTCGTCCGTGCAATGGGTGAAAATCGTCGGGGCAACAAAGTAACCATTGGGAGCATTTTCAGGTGTTAATGCTGTGCCACCGGTGAGCAGAGTTGCGCCGTCATCGATACCTTGCTGAATATAATCGAGTACTTTTTGCTGGTGGTCTTTGGAGATCAAGGCGCCAAAGTTAGTCTCTGGCGCCATAGGATCGCCCACCACAATATTAGTTTGAGTACGCATAAGCAGTTTTTCGATAAAGCGTGGATAAACTGACTCATGTACAAACACCCGCGTCCCATTGGTACAGACTTCACCTTGGGTATAGAAGTTACCGAGCATGGCACCTGAAACCGCATTGTCGATATCGGCATCATCAAACACGATAAGCGGTGATTTACCACCGAGTTCCATAGTGACGTCTTTTAATGAACTTGCCGCCGCGGCCATGACTTTTTTACCAGTACCGACTTCGCCCGTGAAGGACACTTTGGCAATATCCGGATGCCCCGTTAACCAAGCGCCAACCTTGCCATCGCCCATTACGACATTAAATACGCCATCAGGTAAACCCGCCTCACTTAAGAGTTGCGCCAATTTCAGTGCGCCAAGCGGCGTTTCTTCCGAAGGTTTAAAAATCATCACATTGCCGCTAGCTAAGGCAGGGGCGGCCTTCCAACAGGCGATTTGCAATGGATAATTCCACGCGCCAATGCCAGCACAAATGCCTAAGGGCTCGCGGCGGGTGTAATAAAAATCCCCACCGACTTGCTGCTGCGCGCCTTCAAGCCCTGGGGCAATATGGGCGAAAAATTCGATAGCATCTGCGCCTGTGACCACATCAACCACTGAGGCTTCTTGCCAAGGTTTACCTGTGTCGCGCACTTCGATTGCCGCGAGTTCATCATTACGAGCACGCAATAATGCGACCGCCTTTAACAGAATACGACTGCGTTCGGTGGCGCTCATGGCAGACCAAATCGCAAAGCCTTTTTTGGCGCTTTCGATGGCCGCTTGCTGAATTTTTTCATCGGCCACTTGCACTCGATACGCCAATTGCCCGGTGGCAGGATTGACGACGTCGAAGGTTTCGCCGCTGTCGTTAGCGAGTAACTGACCCGCAATAAAGTTGTACTGTACTTCTACTGACATGTGTTGACTCCATGCTGCTTTATCACATTGTGGATAAAGGTTTTGCATAATTTTTCGGCCTGAACAAAATCCTGCTCAGGGGTTTCACTTAAGGCGCTGCGTAACCAAAATCCATCGATCATCGCCGCCGTTTGCTCAGCAGCCATCAGGGCAAACTCTTTGGGCAACACGTGCCGAAAGGAAAAATGTAAGTTGCTGTATAAGCGGCGACTATTGATATTCTGCAAACGGGCTAACTGGGGATCGTGGACGGCCTGTGCCCAAAAACTCAGCCAAGTGTGAGTGACATTTCGCGAGCGTTGTAACTCGGTAAAATTCGCTTCAACTATCATCATTAAGCGCTCTGTTGGCGCCAACACTTGTCCTTGGATTCGATTGAGCAACGCTTGCTTTAACTGCTCGAGCAAGTGGCGCAGCGTCGCTTGGATCAAGCCCTGCTTACCACTGAAATAATGACTGATGATCCCCGACGACATCCCCGCCAACTGACTAATGCTGTTGATGGTCGTGTGCTGCAATCCATGCAAGGCAACCGATGCTAATGTCGCATCAATAAGCTGCTGTCTGCGTATCAATTTCATGGCGGTTTTAGGCATAAATACTCAAGGAATAACCACTCTCTCAATACTCTGAACGACGTTAATTGAACGTTCAATTAACAATCATGATAATGATTAGTGATGTAACTATCAACCTAAAATAGCACAGTGATAAAGCTCACAAGTTAGTTATGTAAAAAAGAATTAATCTGTAAAAACAAGATAAATGTATAGATTTCTTTGACTTACGGCCCTACCACAACCACAGCAGCACGCATAAATTAATATTAGATGTCAAACTAATTAATTGGAATTAATGCTACAAATGAGAGTATTTATGAGGTTTAACCTCTGTTAGATTTAACAATTGAGCCGTCAAACTCTGGATAAAAAGTGGGATAAAAAGTAAACGAAAAATGCACAGGAATGATGCATCACCAGGGGCGCTAACAACGCTAAAAAACCATATCGTACGCCAACACTAATACCCGTCATAAAAGTCCGAAATTTAGTTACCCAGTTCCAACTTTAGTGGGAAATTACCCTCAGATAAGCGCCGAACTCGATCAAGCTCACACTTTCACTACCTCCAAATTGGTAGCTTGATCACCAGAAAAGAACACAACTTAATCTTTACAAGCAAATAGGTGGATTTTATGGCTGCTAAATTTTTTATTCCTTCTGTCAACGTATTAGGCCAAGGCGCAGTGGATGATGCTATCGGTGACATCAAAACCTTAGGCTTTAAACACGCACTCATAGTGACAGATAAACCCTTAGTCAAGATTGGCTTAGTGGGTGAAGTGGCCGAAAAACTCGGTCAAAATGGTATTACCTCCACCATCTATGATGGTGTACAACCTAACCCAACCGTGACGAACGTCGAAGCGGGTTTAGCCCTGTTAAAAGCCAACAAGTGTGACTTTGTGATTTCACTCGGCGGCGGCTCACCCCATGATTGTGCCAAGGGTATCGCCCTTGTTGCCACCAACGGTGGCAGCATCAAAGACTACGAAGGGTTAGATCAATCCGCGAAACCACAGTTGCCGTTAGTGGCCATTAATACGACGGCAGGTACTGCCAGTGAAATGACGCGCTTCTGTATCATTACCGACGAAGCCCGCCACATTAAAATGGCGATTGTCGATAAACACACCACGCCTTTGCTGTCGGTCAACGACCCTGAGTTAATGCTGAAAAAGCCTGCGAGCCTAACTGCCGCAACAGGTATGGATGCACTGACTCACGCGGTTGAAGCCTATGTGTCTATTGCAGCGAACCCGATCACCGACGCCTGTGCGATCAAGGCTATGGAATTGATTCAAGCTAACTTAGTCAACGCAGTTGAAAACGGTCAAGACATCAACGCCCGTGAACAAATGGCCTACGCCCAGTTCTTAGCAGGTATGGCGTTTAACAATGCCAGCTTAGGTTATGTGCATGCGATGGCGCACCAATTAGGCGGTTTCTACGATCTGCCCCACGGCGTGTGTAACGCTCTGCTGCTGCCACATGTGCAGGAATACAACGCCCAGGTCGTCCCTGCTCGCTTAAAAGACATTGCCAAGGCTATGGGTGTCGATGTGTCTGCGATGACAGATGAGCAAGGTGCTAGTGCGGCGATAGCGGCAATCAAAAAACTGTCTGTTGCGGTTAAGATCCCAGAAAACCTGACCTTGTTAGGCGTGAAAGCGGAAGATATTCCAACACTTGCGGATAACGCGTTAAAAGATGCCTGTGGATTCACCAATCCAAAACAAGCGACCCATGCGGAGATCTGTCAGATCTTCACTAATGCGCTGTAATTGTGCGCAGTAATCGCCATACCTTACCAATCGCAAGTTATCGCACTGTAATCGTGCGCTAACTTGCTGGATAACGACTTATTGTCCTGCTAGTGCGTAAACACGACTTCATCCTCCAATGAATTCGTTTTAGGCTCCAATAGTGCACAGATTATTGCTGCACTATTGGGGCCTTTTTTACACCTGTATCAACAAGATGGTGAGGTAAGTTACTATCTTAAAAATTGAGTAACAAAAACCAACATAAAACTCAGTGTCTATGCACCTTTGCACTGACAAAACACTCACAAATCAGCATATTCAAGAAGAAAGGATCTGAACCTAAAATATTCATAGCAAAATGATATAAAAAACGTGATCTCTGTGGGTTACAGACTGTTACAGATCCGATAAGATGGCCCCAGTTCGCTTTTTCCCTGCAAAAGATGAAGCCAGCTGAGAGGCCCGTTCTAACGAATGGGCCTCTGTCCATTCTGCCTTCTGCGTTTCCTCTGCAACAACTTATGCTGCCACTTAATCGTATTGCGCCCACCAAAGCCTAATTAACCTATTTACTCCGCTGTTCGCTCTTTTTATCAATAAGACTTACTGACGACCAAGTTGTTGCTTTATTAATCAGTAATTCAGCAAAAGCGAAACTTCACCCAAAACTGAGATCTAGCACAAAGTTATTGGCATAAAACTCATGCTAAATAGAGACATGACAGATTAAGTAAATGGTTAATTTTCATGCAGTAACTATCCTTCTCCGTCAAAAAACATCAAGGCTATATAGACTTAATTAATGATTGACCGAATTCAAAAACGATGCCTATGATGGCAACAATATCCTCGAACAGGTAGGTACGCTATGACTGCAATCACCCATGTATATAACTACACAGTTAGATGTCCACATTACAAAGATCCTGAACATCCCGTTACTTGGTTAAATCATATTGAAATGAACCAGTCCTGTGAGATCGCGTTAAATCGCATCACTAAATGGCACGAGCTTTCTGGGGAAAAAACCTTCGAAACGAATAAGTTTGTGGTTCGTAAAGCCGAAAATGAAGACGCTTACTTCTCAATGCAGAGTGACAGACTCAAAAATGACGGCCATGCCTTAGTCACCTTTAAAATCTTTTTAGACGATTGCTGTGACGATGCGGCGCCAGAAGAAATCATGCAGCACCTGATTGAAGACTATCAACAACGCTTAGCCAAACTCGAATAATCTTTGCAGTATTATTTAGCGACCTTAGACGCCAGTGCGCAAAACGCCACTGGCGTTTTTATTTGTCGAGTTCGATAACTCAACCCACGACGTCATTTAATGCTCTTAGTTTCACTCACTCGGTTGATACTCGAACAGAAGCATTGCAACAGCGACTCAGCAGATAATGTCGCCATAGCGTGATTCAGCTCAAGATCTGTTATATTGTCCCGAATGTCATTTAGCACAGTAAAAATGGCAAGGCCCAGTAAATTGAGTTACGAACTTAAATTGAGGATTGGCATCACAATGAATAAAGCGACGCTCATTATTATTCCTTTATTACTCGCTACATCCGCCTGTGCGGATTTAAAGGACGCAGGCCGTGCCATCGGCACAACGACTAAAGAAGTCACCACTGAGATAGGCCACGCGACTCGAGACACGACAAAAGCCATAGGTCATGCTTCACGGGATGCGGTCAAATCGGTAAAAGAGGATTTAACCAAAGACTAATGACAGTGACGCCTAGGCGTCACTGCTCATTTTAAGCATCTTATACATTTAAGCATCACGCATTTTAAGCGCCACGCCCCTTAAGCCGCATTCGCCCGAATACCATGGGGCACAGGCAATCCTTGGGCATTAACATGCACAAACACCATCTTATCTATGCTCACCACTGGCGCCTGCGTCATCTTATTGCGTACTTGACAGCTGACAGTAATCGAGCTGTGGCCGAGACTCACGAGCTCCAGACCAAACTCAATCACATCTCCTTGATGCGCTGGCGTCATAAAGTTGATTTCAGAAATCAGCTTAGTCACATGACTGGTGCTCTTCATCTGGCAGGCAGCAAAAATAGCGGCTTCCTCATCTATCCAGCTGAGCAACTGACCGCCAAACAAGGTATTTGCTGGATTTAAATGTTCAGGTTTAACTAAACGGCGACTGTAATATTTCATGGCGGTGACCTCAATGTGAATGCCAACAATCAGCTTTAATACTCTATAACTTCCCACTGTATTCAGAGCATTTTTCAGGCCACAATTGATCGCCATTAAATAACAATGAGATAGCAATAAGCTGCTGTAAAATAATCCGATTATTGCACCAAGTCGCATCAGAGTTGCACCATATTAATCAGCGCAATAGTGAACCAATAAGCAAAAAAATAGCGACTCATAGAGTCGCCAAGCTAAGGCAAGCAAAAACTTACTGGGTAGGAAGTTAAGTCACAAGGTTTGACTTAAAAACCCGCGCAGCACATGTAGGCGAACTGCACGGGGACAACAGCTGCAAAGCAGCTAAACACAGGTTTACGGGTAACACTCTTTCACACTCGAAATTTAAGTCGCAAGCTCGGTAACTCATCACAGTCCGCCTTGCCCTTTACTTCGAGTTTTACCACCACGCCTCACCACAAACATCAGCATAAGGCGTGCTAAGGATTGATCCACAATCACAATGGATCATCCTAAGCGCTGCTTACTGCTTAAAACTGCTCTTCTTCGGTAGACCCAGTCAGTGCAGTCACTGAAGAATGGCCACCTTGAATAACCGTAGTCACTTGGTCGAAATAACCTGTGCCCACTTCCTGTTGATGCGCGACGAAGGTGTAACCTTTCTTCGCTGCAGCAAACTCAACTTCTTGAACTTTTTCAACATAATGCTTCATGCCTTCGCCACGAGCATAATCGTAAGCGAGGTCGAACATGTTGTACCACATGTTGTGGATACCGGCTAACGTGATGAACTGGTACTTGTAGCCCATGTCTGACAATGCTTGTTGGAAGCGCGCGATAGTGGCGTCGTCCAGATTTTTCTTCCAATTGAATGAAGGCGAGCAGTTATAAGCAAGCAGTTGATCTGGGTATTGGGCATGAATCGCTTCAGCAAAAATACGCGCTTCTTCCAAATCAGGTTTGGCGGTTTCACACCAAATCAAATCCGCATACGGGGCATAGGCCAGACCACGAGAAATCGCTTGGTCAAGACCGGCTTTCACACGGTAGAAACCCTCATTGGTACGCTCGCCAGTCACGAAATCACGGTCGTATGGATCGCAATCTGAAGTTAACAAATCGGCCGCGTTAGCATCGGTACGGGCGATAACCAGTGTATCGACACCGCTCACGTCCGCCGCTAAACGTGCAGCAACCAACTTTTGAACCGCTTCTTGGGTTGGCACTAATACTTTGCCGCCCATGTGACCACATTTTTTCACTGAAGCTAACTGATCTTCAAAGTGAACGCCGGCAGCGCCCGCGTCGATCATCGACTTCATCAGTTCGAAGGCATTTAATACGCCGCCAAAGCCCGCTTCTGCGTCAGCAATAATTGGCAGAAAGTAATCAACAAATTTTTCATCTTCTGGATTAACGCCATTGCCCCACTGAATTTGGTCGGCGCGACGGAATGAGTTATTGATGCGTGACACCACAGCTGGCACTGAGTTGGCTGGGTATAAAGATTGATCTGGGTACATAGTACCGGCTAAGTTAGCATCGGCTGCCACTTGCCAACCTGAAAGGTAAATCGCTTCGATACCCGCTTTCGCCTGTTGTACCGCTTGACCACCCGTTAACGCACCCAGTGAATTCACATAGCCTTTTTTAGCGCCACCGTTAACCAATTCCCATAACTTCGCAGCACCGCGCTTAGCGATAGTATTCTCAGGCACGATTGAACCGCGAAGCGCAACCACTTCTTCTGCGGTATAAGGACGACGCACGTGTTTCCAACGTGGGTTTTCAGCCCAATCTCGCTTGATTGCATCAATCTGTTCTTGACGTGAAGTCTGAGTCGTTGCCTTAGTCATAGTGTCGCTCCTTTATCTTTGATGTTGTAGCTATCATGAAACTGCCCCCCAGTTTCACTCTGCTAAATTGTTTGGTTGGCGGTAGCCCCGCCACAGCTAAATCTGATTGATATAAAACGGTTCAAGTAAATGAGTTCATCCTAGGCTGTCAGCATTTCGTAACCGGGTAAGGTTAAGAAATCGACCAACTCGTCGGAAGTGGTAATGTCTTCGAGCAATACCGCCGCTTGGGTGAATTTGCCATGGGTGAATCTGTCGCTACCCACTTCTTTTTTCACGTTCGACAGCTCTTCAACCAACATGTCTTTAAAGAGTTGCTTGGTCACGAGTTTGCCGTTTGACAGCGACTTACCATGTTGGATCCATTGCCAAATTGATGCTCTAGAAATCTCTGCCGTAGCTGCATCTTCCATTAAGCCGTAAATAGGTACACAACCGTTGCCGCTGATCCACGCCTCTAAATACTGCAGGGCGATACGAATGTTCAGACGCATCCCTTGTTCAGTGCGCTCACCATCGCAGGTTTTAAGTAACTCACTAGCCAGAATTGGCGCGTCTACATCACGGGTAATATGTAATTGATTACAGTGATCTTGGCCTATGTATTCGTTGAAAATCCCCATAGCGGTGTCGGCAAGGCCAGGGTGCGCGACCCAAGTGCCATCGTGACCGTTACGCGCCTCAAGCTCTTTATCCTTACGCACCCGCTGCAATACGGCTTCGTTCTGAGCAGGATCTTTAGCAGGAATAAAGGCTGCCATGCCGCCCATCGCTAAGGCACCGCGTTTGTGGCAGGTCTTAATCAAGAGTCTTGAATAAGCGCTTAAGAAAGGCGTATCCATAGTGACGGCTTGGCGATCCGGTAAGACTCGGTCGCTATGACGTTTTAATGTTTTGATATAGCTGAAGATGTAATCCCAACGACCACAGTTCAGTGCGACGATATTGGAACGTAGTTCATAGAGAATTTCGTCCATTTCGAACACGGCAGGCAAAGTCTCAATCAAGCAAGTACATTTAATCGTGCCCGCTTGCAGACAAAACCTTTCCTCAACAAAAGCAAACACTTTTGCCCACCAGCGCGCTTCAATATGACTTTCTAACTTAGGAATATAAAAATATGGACCACTGCCCTTGGCCAAAAGTTGGCGATAGTTGTGGTAGAAATACAGTGCGAAATCAAACAGTGAGCCAGGAATCGCTTTGCCATTAAACTGTACGTGTTTTTCTTTAAGGTGCAGACCACGAACGCGGCAGATAAGCACTGCCGGATTTGGTCCTAATTTATAGTGCTTACCCGTGTCCGGTGCTGTGTACTCAATATCACCACGCACGGCATCACGTAGATTGATTTGACCTTCGACGACTTTTTCCCAGCTTGGTGCTAAGGAATCTTCAAAGTCGGCCATAAACACTTTGGCGTTGGCGTTGAGTGCGTTAATCACCATTTTACGTTCAACGGGACCTGTGATTTCCACGCGGCGATCAAGCAAGTCATCGGGAATACCGCGAATCTGCCATGCACCATCACGGATAGCGCGGGTTTCAGGCAGAAAGTCAGGTAATGTTCCTTTATCAATACGTGCTTGTTTATCTTTACGTTTAGCGAGTAAGGCGGGTACTTCGTCGGCAAACTCACGACAAAGGGATTCGAGTAAGGCGACAGCCCCTTCGGTAAATATGACTTCTTGGCCTGGAATGTCACGACCCACAATATTAAGCGTGGCGTTTGCTGTAGCTTTACCCAGTGTCGAATTCAATTGCTGTTCACTCAAAGTGTGTTCCGTCATCTTGATGCCCTCCCAAGAGGCTCCACTATCACAGGCTTAACGCTGACATATAAAGCAGTAGCATCCCCAATCACCGCTGCTTATAAACTCACCAAAAAACCATCAAATGTTTGTTTCGAACTAAAACTTACCGACAAACGTTTGTATTTGCAACAGTCCAAGATTGACAAAAACATGCATTAACCTAAGTAAAAACCATGCTAAAATTGGTCTGACCAAGCAATAAAACAAACAACAAATAACTGATAAATATGTAATTAAACATTTTAATCACATATGACAATTGCAGTTAAATGAAACTTGTAAGACAACTTTACCAATCAATACGCAAAGTAATTAATTACGTAATTAAATAACTAATAGTAAATTTATTATTACATCATTTTTACTCTATTAGACCTAAGTAGAAAATGCTCAATGTTTTGAACTAACCTAGAGGTAAGTCAGATAAATTCATATAAATCATAATGATAAAGACTGTTGCTATTGCCACAAATTAAAACGACCGTTTCATTTTGACGTTTACGTAAACGAAACAAGTATCATGTGCGATTCAAACTAAGTACCAGGTTGCGTTTCCCGATCAACAAGGTGGGATGTGATGGTTAACTCAAAAAATAAATCACTTTTTTATAAAAAAAATGAAACAAATTTGACATTACAGCGGGATGGAACTTAGACGCGACTTTTTATGAAGCTTTTCTCCTGCGAGAACCCATACCTTACTTCCTCAAATACATGCCTTTTCATAACACTTATTCGCAGCACTGCACATTTCAACCACGACATCTGAAACATATGTTGCCAACTTAAATGCAAATCATTACTATTCGCGACCTATTTATTTGGGGGAACCATTAATGAAATCATTTCGTTTGTCACTAACTGCACTCGCCTGCCTTTCCGTTTTATCGCAAACTGCATCCGCCGAAGCTAACTCGGTATCAGCAAATACTGAAGCCAACGTTGAGCGCATCACGGTTTATGGCAGACAAAACTCAGTGGTGAAAAATTCAGGGCTAGCGACTAAATCCGACATGTCTCTCATGGAAACCCCTGCAGCTGTAGTGATTGTTGACCAAGAACTGATCGAAACCCAAGGTACAGATAATCTGCAAGACTTGATCCGTAACATCAGTGGTGTGACTCAAGCGGGTAATAACTATGGCATTGGTGACAACATAGTCATCCGTGGTTTAGGCGCAAATTACACCTATGACGGTATGTATGGCGGTGCTGGCCTTGGTAACACTTTCAACCCCACGCGCTCTTTAACCAACGTTGAATCCGTAGAAGTATTAAAAGGCCCAGCGACTGGACTCTATGGCATGGGGAGTGCTGGCGGCGTCATCAATTTAATTGAGAAAAAACCGCAATTCGAGTCAAAAAACAAATTTACCGCCGAAGTTGGGCAATGGGATACCTACTCCCTTGCTCTGGATAGCACGGGCGGCCTGAGCGATGATGTCGCCTACCGTTTAGTGGCAAAATCCGGCCGCAGTGATGGCTATCGCGATATAGGTACAGACAGAGACGAAATCTATGGCGCCTTGAAATGGGTATTAAGTGATAGCCAAGATGCAATGCTTTCAGGTGCTTACATTAAAGATGCTATTGCCGTTGACTCTATTGGCCACCCAATTCGGATTTACAATGCAGAATCTGTCGGCGGTAAGAGCGCGGGCGAGGTCACGTGGCAAGATTTGATCAACGATCCAAGTGGTAAGGGTCTACAACTCACCGATGCACAGCGTCAGCAGTTAGCGGCCTCGTTATCTGGCGCTGACGGCTTAACCCCCTATTCGTTTGGTGATGCAGGGCTGATTTCGCCAATGGCGAAGGACAATGAAGGCGAAGAGTTAAGATTTAAACTGACCCATAATATTTACTTCAACGATAATCTTTTTCTTAATCAGCAGTTGCAGTATCGCGACTACACGTCAGGTTTCGCCCGCCAAACTGGCGCCTATAACTACGTCTATTGGAAACAAGACAAAAACCCGATCAATACCGATCCTCGCGCGCCATTAGTTGAAAACGGCGTACTTTATCCTTTTGCTGCAAGACGTCAGGAATACCGTAAAGTGGATGCCGACGAGACTTCGTGGCAGTACTTTGCCGATCTACGTTATGATTTCCAAATTGGCAATATAGACAATGAATTATTGGTCAATGCCAACTATGAAGACCGTAATATTCGCTTCCAGCAATATTCTATCTACGATGCCGATCAAATCTTTAAAAACAAAGATGGCAAAATCATTTACCAAGGTTCCTTGCCTTATATTTACGACATCCGCAATCCTAATTGGGGCACAGGTAAGTTCGAGGACTATGACCCACTCAAAACCGCTAACTATGATAAAAAAGTCAGTGCTTGGGGCGTAGGCTTACAACATGTCAGTTATCTGCCATACGGCTTTACCACACGTATTGGTGTTGCCTTTAATGAAATTAAACAAGCCTATGAGCACTTTGGTGTTGATCCACGCTATAGCACTAGCCAATCCCAAGCGACACCAGAAGCCGATACCACAGATAACGGTATGACCTATAACCTAGGGTTAACCTACATGCCGATTGAGGATTTATCATTTTTCATCAACCATTCTAAAGGGCGTACCGCCTACAGTGTACTTGATGCGGTAAAAGATAATGCTACCGACCGAGATGATTCAGAATCAATTAGCAATGATCTAGGTATGCGCTTTAAAGCATTTGAGGATCAATTGCTTGGCTCACTGGTATTCTTTAAAAGCTCGCGTACTAATGTCGCCTATAACAACCCTGATTATACCAATGGCATATTAACCCCTAATATTCCCGTGTATTTTTACGATGGTAGCGAAGATACTCAGGGGGTCGAACTCGATCTCAATGCCCACCTGAATGATCAATGGCGCGTTAACCTTAATGGCATGTACCAAGATGCAAGGGATAAACAAAATCCAAATACTTTAACCTACAATAGCCGACAAAAAGGCGTACCTTATGTCACTGCCAGTGCTTGGGTTACCTATGGCGCCGATTGGTTTAGCTTATCAAGCCCACTCGAATTAAGCCTTGGTGCTAAATTTGTCGATGATCGCAGCACGCACTCAAGCTCATTTGGTATTCCAGACGGTTACGTGCCTAGTTATACCGTCGTTGACTCGGCGGTGAGCTACAACGCGGATTCTTGGAAAATCCAGTTAAACATCAATAACCTTTTCAATAAAGACTATTACAGTAAAGCCATGTTCCTCGGTGGTATGCCGGGTGAAGAACGCAACGTCAAACTGCAATACAGCTATAGCTTTTAATACCTAAACATCAGCGTTAAATTTGATGTTGTAAACCAATAAAAAAGAGAGCATTTATGCTCTCTTTTTATATCCAAATCAGAGTGACAACATTAGCTCACATTCTCCCTATCGCCACGCATGAGGGATTCCAACTCTGCCTTACCCTTATTCGATAGATTGATTAACGTCGCTAAATCATTTTGATGAGCCGCACTCGCAATCACCAGTTTCTTATCATGTTCAGCAAAAATTTTTACCCGCTCGTTGGCTTGTACCTGCGATAAACCTAGACCTTGGAGAATCTTCTCACTGGCCGATAGCGCCGAACCAAAGGTCTCACGAAACACATCCGTCACCCCAAGGCTCATCAAACGATAAGCATGGTTACGGTCCCTCGCCCGCGCGACAATGTTGATATGGGGAAAATGCGTTTTCACTTGCAGAGCAATTTCAATGGAATCCTCAACACTGTCCACGGCAAGCAATAGTAATCTAGACCGAGCAATCCCCGCCGACATCAACATGTCTAAGCGTCTGGCATCACCAAAATACACTTCACCACCGTATTTACGAATAACATCCACATGACTCGCATCCTTATCCAAGGCGACAAAAGGGATACCTGATGAGGCCAAAATACGCCCCGTGATCTGGCCTACTCGACCAAATCCAGCAATCACCACTTCAGATTCGGTGACATTAATCGTATCTGGCAGACGAGTATCCACCACTTTGGCTTTAGTTGCTCGGAACAAAGTAAACAATAGAGGTGTTACTGCCATAGACAAACCAATAGCAAGCACAAGGACTTGCGCAATTTTATCGCCGACAATACCAGATAGCTGCGCCTGAGATAACAGCACAAAGGCAAATTCGCCCCCTTCAGCAAGGATCAAACCTAGTGCAATACTAGGCCGCCATTTGTGGTGCCGAATGCGACCCAACACCATAAGCACAAAGGTTTTAATCAGCAACATAGCCATTAAAATGCCCAGAATAAGTAACGGATCAGATATCAATAATTTCAAATCCATACTCATACCGACAGCCATGAAAAACAGCCCAAGCAATAAGCCTTTAAAAGGTTCTATATCAGTTTCGAGCTGGTGCCGATAACTTGAGTTAGCGAGCATAATACCCGCCAAAAATGCCCCCATACCCGCGGAAAGTCCCAACCACTCCATTAACTCAGCGCTACCCATGACCAACAATAATGCAAAAGCGGTGAGCACTTCACGCACCCCACTGCTTGCCACTAGTTTAAGGAATTTAGGCAGTAAATATTTCCCCACTAACACAAAACCAACGAGCGCAAGACACGTCCAGTACCAAGGCACCGCATGATGTTCAATCTGAGCAGAATTGGGCGCCAAATATGCTGTCAGCAGCAACATAGGGATAACCGCAAGATCTTGCATTAACAAGACCCCAAAAGCATCACGTCCAAGTGGGGTTGTGAGCAACCTATGCTCACTCATTAACTGCACGGCAAAGGCTGTCGATGATAAAGATAGCGCGGCACCAACCACTAAAGCCGCCTCAATAGACAAGCCAAAGCCCCAAGCCAAACCTCCAATCGCAGCCCATGACAACAACAGCTGACCACTGCCTAAACCAAAGATAGCACTGCGAAGTTCCCATAATTTACTTGGATTCAATTCGAGTCCAAGTACAAACAGCATAAGTACCACACCTAACTCGGCAAAATGCAACACGGCTGCAGGATCAGAAACCAACGCCATACCACCTGGGCCTAAAATAATCCCTGCGGCCAAATAGGAAAGAATAGGGCCAGCACCAAAACGTTTACCCAAGGGAACAAAAATAACCGCCGCCAATAAAAATAGCAGCACCGACGTGAGTAAACTCGACTGTTCCATGAAGGCTCCAACGGAAAAAGGAATGCGCATTGTTCTATGTAAGGACCCAGCAATAGCTAGGCAATTATCAGCTATGATATCCCATTTATTTATTAACAAGGTCAAGGCAATTCATTAAAAATGAGAAATTTTTGATACGAAAAACACTTAAGCGTGGGGGAAATCAACTGGAGCAACAAAGCAAAGTAAAAGAGCGCTTAGAGACACCTTAGACTGTTATTGCATTTTAGTGAGTGGCTGCAAAATAAAAAACGAGCAATAAACTAAGGAAGGATAAAACCAGTAAGGGCCTAGCAACTCTGAATGAGACTAAATGCTCACTCGACTTACATTACACAGAGGGCGATGCAATATGACGCCGTAAATCAGTTGCCTGCTTGTCACATTTTAATATGTCAGAATAGCGTACTACGGTGTTGCGGCCATTGGCCTTAGCGGTATAGAGCGCCATGTCGGCTCGGTGAAATAATGGATCCAAACTCAGATCATCAGCCATTAAACCGCTCACGCCAAAACTCGCCGTTATGACGAACTTATGCCCTGAATGTTGGGTATCAATGGCCTCGATACGGGCTCGGCACTGCTCCGCCACTTCCATGCCTTTATCTTCATCGGCATAAGGTAATAAAATCGCAAACTCCTCACCGCCGATACGAGCAAAAACATCACCATTTCGGATATGGGATTTAAGGGAGTCAACCACCTTTTTAAGCGCCCAATCGCCAGTTCCATGACCAAAAGAATCGTTGATGCGTTTGAAGAAATCTAAATCGAATAAAATGACACAGAAATCCCCGCTACGCGCCGTGGCTTGCACAAAAAGGTTTTCTCCCAACTCTTGCCCTGCACCACGATTCAATATGCCTGTTAAGGCATCCATTCTCGCCATACGCATAAACTTACGTTTCTGCATCTGACCTACGACTAACAAAATCCCAAGGAAGAACAGCCCACCCACTAGAATAGTGATAAACATCAGCATATTGGTGTATTCCCGCTCTTTTACCATTTGCTGAGCGATGTAAAGTTCACGCTCTTTATTGAGTAAATTGATTTCACGCGACTGTTCATCAGCATTAAACTTAGCCGCCTGATAAGCGAGGGTTTTCATTCTAGATTGGTCAAAAATCAATTGATTATAATATTGTTCTTTTCTTGTGTATTCATAGGCTTGCTCAAATTGTTTATCCGCCGCCATCAGTTCGGCAAATACCTTATATGCAATATGCTTATGTTCGATGTAGCTATTATCATCGAGAAATGAAAGCACTTTAACGGCGTGACTTTTCGCTTGAACCTGCTCATCCATGGCAAAGTAATTCTCGGCAAGTAGTGCATGTACATGGCTAATTTCTAAATGAAATTGAAAAGCTTCATACCCTTTTAAAGCTAATAGCAGAATCGCTCTCGCGCCTAAAAAGTCGCCCCGCTCCTGCAAAACCATAGCTTTGCCTTTCATCGACATAGTCGCCAGAAGGGGGAATTGCTTCGCATCACAGTATTGACGGCTATCTTCGAAGGCATCGAAGGCGTCGGGATTTTTCACGCCGAGTAAATAAATAGCGCGCAGCAATTTGGCATGGCAAATATCGCGGACATCGGTTTCCTTTGCGAGTTGTAGCACCTTATTGGCATAAAGGCCCATATCGCTATAAGCATCCATTTCGGAATAAATATTGGCAATTCTTAAATATGAGTGCCGTTTAATCGTGACATCATCAATATTCACCACTAGGGCTAATGCTTGAGCGACTGCAGCCAAGGCTTTGTCATAGTCACGCATACCTATATATACCGTGGCTTTATAACTATAAACTGACGCCAATAAATCAGTATTTGTCACTAAGGTTTCGGCTTGGTGAAGATCATCTAACGCTTTAGTATATTCACCGATGAAAAAATAACCTATCGCTCTATCTATCCTCAGTCGTCCTTGTTGTATTGTAGTTAAACGACTGAATTCTTTCTCATATTCGGCAAGCTTTTTCTGCGCAGCACTAAGATCAGATTGCAGTAATACATCAAGCTCATTAAGTGCCTGATCAAAATCGAGAGAGTTAGCCATCAAAGCTGTCGAACACAAGGCGAAAATGGCTAATAGGGCACAACGTAACCGTTTCAAGATTAGTTAATTATTACCATGATTGACTAAAATAAATGTTTGATAATTTTGGTCGCCACTCAAAACTTTTAGTTTTGTCATATCCCCAGTCATTACAGCGCCAATTTCTTCATCAGTTAACCCATGGGCGCGCATTACGGCCTCAGGGTCCTGTTGATACGCTTCCATCAGTTGTGCATCTTGGCCTAACTGGGTAAAAAAATCGGATAATGCAGACATACCTTTCCTTATTTATATGGTGACTCCCGAATTCAGCTCAGAAGTACAGCATTCACAATTAGCCTAAATCTTCAGGTCTAATGCCTAATTTAGTTAAAATAGCATAGTTGTATTCGAGTTTTTTTGCTGGCGGGATCAGTAAGGTACTGATCGGAGATAAGTTTGCCTCGGGCAGCTTACTCAACGGCAAATACTCAATTCTAGGGGCTTGAACTGGCAGATTAGCAGCTTCGTAGATCACCACTTGATGATCTCGCGGATACCATTGATTCAGTTGTTCAACCAAAATCTGCAGCCTGTCACTCGTAGTATGAAACTGAGTTAAGGTATGTTCACCAGCAATCGCAATTTGCCATAACAATAAATGGGTTGTCGGATCGGGCACATGATTAAAAAACATAAACTGGCTAGCTTCAAAGCTTTGATGCCCAGAGCTGCCGGGGTCAATACCCAGATCAGCCCATAAACACGCCTCGGCCGAAATCCCCGGCTCCATCTTCGCTGAAAACCCTTCTGCCCTAGCCCGCGTAATCGCCATATGGGAAACACAGGCAAAGACTCCAGGATGACCATAGAGCGCACAAACGGTTTTTTTGCCAGCCTTCACGGCCTCCAATATAGAATTAACCATTTGTTCGTAGGTTTCTCGGCGATTTTTAACTTCACCATTTTGTGCATAAAACGGCTGTAAATTGATGACATTGGGATTAATGTTCTGGATCCAACGCTGCGAAAAACCATCGGGCAAGAGTGAAAACACGACATCAGCGTGCTCAATATAACTACGACTCATCACACTGATCTGTCCGGCCAGTTGTAAACCCGTACCTACGCAAACTAAAGAACCCAATGCATCTATCCCACTATTTTATTTCGAACACTGCAAACTTACGGCAAAAAAGCCACAGTACAAGAACACAATAAAAACATATCGGTAACTTTAATCTGATTTTAATGAGATTACTATGTTTATCGCCACACATACTGCCTATCGACTTGCTAACTAATTGCTTGGCTTTAAAGAAGAAATCGCTCACATTTACTCTTTTCCCAATCCAACCAACAGTAAACCTGTACGGCTCTGAAGCAGAAAATCATACTCATAGCCCCATATGACTTCAGCGAATAAATATCCTTAAAGATTGAGAACTAAAGCCAACATACTGGGTCGAAAAGTCACACAATTCGATCTATGACGGTTGCAAAGCCCGATTGCCCTTGTCATGAGGGGGAATGCTTGGGTATTATGGCCGCCAGATTTTCAGAAGTAGCGCATACAATGATCAATAAAAAGCAAAGTCTTACCCTACTGGGCGCTGTGGCGCTCTCTGTTTCACTCAGTGCCTGTAGCGTGTTCGATTGGTTGATTTATAAGCCCGATATTCCACAGGGCAACTACATGGAACCGCAACAAGTTGAAAAGTTGCGCATTGACATGACCAAAGAACAAGCCGAATACATTCTCGGCCGTCCGGTATTACGAGATAGTTTTGCTGACGATACTTGGTACTATGTGTATCACTACAAGAGTGGACGTGATGCCAGCATTACGCATAAAGAACTCATACTGCACTTTACGGGCGATAAACTTACCTCAGTGAAAGGCGATTATGAACTGAGCAAAGAATTTAGTACGCCGCTAGAACAAAGCAGCTTGCCAACAGGTAATAAAACTGAGCTAGTGCCACAAATTCCAGCACAGCGCGCCGATGAAAAGCCATTAGTTAAAGAAAATCAAGCTGAAGCGCAAGTTCAAAAACCAATTAAGTAATATCCTAAACTTTGCTTATGCTCTTCTCAGTCAATCAAATACAAAAAAGCGCCCAAGGGCGCTTTTTTATTGAGCTATGATGTCAATATTTAAGCTCGTCCACCCGTCACTTTATTCGCGCGGCCTTCATCTTTAGCTTTATCTGCTCGGCGACGACGCACATCCTTAGGATCAGCAATCAAAGGACGATAAATCTCAACCCTTTGCCCCGGTAAAATCACTTGGTCATGCTTAACCACATTACTAAACACACCGAGCTTAACCGTATCTAAATCGATCTCAGGAAAAAAGCTTACAATGTTACTTAAACGCACCACCTCAATCGCCGACGTGCCGGGATTCACATTCACCGAAATCACTTTTTGCTGTGTAGGCAAGGCATAAACCACATCAACTACAAACTTATCTGTCTCATTTGTCACTGTAAATCACCTTAGCGCGACTCGTAAATGCCGTCACCATTGATACCATAAGATCATTAAACACTTTACCAAAGGCCATATCGGCTAACGAACTTGAAAACTCAAAACTCAGCTCGAATTCTACCTTGCAGGCCTCTTCAGTCAGCTCAGTAAAACGCCACTGCCCCAATAAATGCTTAAAGGGCCCATTTTCCAATGTTAAATCAATACTCTTACCAGGAACCACTTGGTTGCGAGTCGTAAATGTCTTACGGATCCCCGCTTTACTCACATCAACAGATGCCAGCATAGTCTTGCCATCAAATTCTAAGACTTTTCCACCCACACAACCGGGTAAAAATTCCTTATACGACTCGACATCATTCACTAAGTCATACATTTGCATCGCACTAAAACGGACTAACACACTTCGAGAAATTTGCGGCATAGGACTTAGTACTCTTCACTAACGTATTCACAGCAACCTAAGCAAACTCAAACGCACGAAAATAACGCACGTGCAATAAACAACTTAGGCCAGCAATCAAAATTTGCACGGATTTTATCACGATACGTAAAAAACGCACCCCTTGTGCACTTAGGCTGATACTCAACACTCTAATCACGTTCAAAAAACCAGCAATAACACGATAGAGGCTTGAAATTAACTAAATAAACCCTTATATCAATACCAAATTGATTCACCGTGCGTATAATGGCGCCACTATGGTAAAGAAAAATTCAAGCAAAGCCGCGCCTGCGACTATCGCACGTAATAAGCGCGCAACCTTCGAATACCGTTTCGAAGAGAAAATGGAAGCCGGCCTATCCCTCATGGGATGGGAAGTTAAATCTATCCGTATGGGTAAAGTCAACTTGTCCGACTGTTACGTATTCCTGAAAAATGGCGAAGCCTTTATGCATGGCTGCACCATTATTCCCTTGAATACGGCATCGACACACGTTGTCTGCGATCCTCTACGTTTGAAAAAACTGCTACTCAGCCGTAAAGAGCTAGATAAACTAGCGGGCTTAGTTGAGCGCCAAGGCTACTCTATTATTCCTATATCAATGTACTGGCGTAAAGGTGCATGGGTAAAAGTGGAAATTGGCCTAGGTAAAGGTAAGAAAGATCACGATAAGCGCGAAGATACTAAAGCGCGTGAATGGGAAGTTGAAAAAGCCCGCGTGATGAAAAAAGAAAAAACGCACGGATAATGAACAAACGATTGAACTTGAAGCAAATGATGCTAGGTGATCATAGTGCTACGGGTTACAATCAAATTCTTGGGGGCGATTCTGGATTCGACAGGATTCACGAAACCCTGGGAGCATGCCGAGGGGCGGTTGGCCTCGTAAAAAGCCGCACAGTTATAGTTGCAAACGACGATAACTACGCTCTAGCAGCTTAGGCTAGCTAGCCATCTGACACAGGTCTCTCAAATGGGCGGTGTATACAGATGGTCATCTTACATTTGATAGCGAGGGAACTCCGTCCGGGGGTGAACCGCGAAATAGTACCGGACTCGCCCGATGAAATCCTGTCTTTCGGAGTTTATTCGGGTTAATTAAAAGAGAGACTAAGCATGTAGTGCCTTGGATGTAGGTGTTCTGGACGCGGGTTCAAGTCCCGCCGCCTCCACCAATTTTACCAGAAGGGCTTAACCGCAAGGTTAAGCCCTTTTTGTTTGGGTGTTCAAATGATTGCTAACGATTCAAATGCGGCGGCGGGAACTGAACTGGCGTCGATAAATGAATTATGTCACCACTTGATCTAATCTCTATTAGATTCAGCCATTCAGACGCCGCACCTAAAAACCTACCTTTTCCACTTTCCACCCAAAGCCCGTTTCTTCGCTCTTTGCTTCTGAGCCGCTTTGCCGTTACGTCTAGGTTCGGTATCCATCTTATTAAAGTCGGGTTCGAAGCCTAGTAACCATTGTTGTGGTAAACGCTTGTCCAATACGACTTCGACTTCTTCCAATAATAGGGCGTCCTCTTGACTAAAGAGGGTGATGGCAAGCCCTGCACTACCCGCTCGACCTGTGCGACCAATACGATGAATATAATCTTCGGCGATAAAGGGTAGCTCAAAGTTGATCACATATTTAAGCTCGACGATATCTAAGCCTCTGGCGGCGACATCCGTTGCCACTAGCACTTGAATCTTACCTTGTTTAAATTCCTGCAAAACTCTCTCGCGCGCACCTTGGGACAAGTCACCGTGAAACGCCTGAGTGATAATATCGGCTTTATTGAGTTGCTGAACCAGTTTATCGACACCTTGCTTAGTGCGGCTAAAAATCAGCACTTGATGCCAGTTTTTACTGCGCACCAGATGGCTGACGAGTTCGATTTTACGGTCGGCGTCGACGGCATAAACCACTTGTTCAATTTCAGCAGCGGTCGTATTACGCTTGGCAACTTCAATCAACTTAGGATCGCGCAGTAAGGTTTTACTTAAGCTGAAGATAGCGGCATCTAAGGTGGCAGAAAATAACAGGGTTTGTCTGTCACTCGGTACTTGCTTGAGCACGGCTTGAATTTCATCCATAAACCCCATGTCGAGCATACGGTCGGCTTCATCGAAAACAAGCACACTCAATTGCTTAAGATTTAATGCACCTTGCCTAAGGTGGTCAAGTAAGCGGCCCGGTGTTGCGATTAACACATCAATCCCTGCATTAAACACGGCGACCTGCGCATCGATACTCACGCCGCCGTAGGCGATGCCGATACGAATATCAGTCCCTTTAGCGTACTTAACAAAACTCTGCTGTACCTGCACCGCCAGCTCACGTGTCGGCACTAAGACTAATGAGCGTATGGGTCTCACAGCCGTTAACTCTTGCGCAGGGCTGAGTGTCATCAAATGATGCAAGATAGGCAAGGCGAACGCAGCGGTTTTGCCTGTACCCGTTTGGGCGCCAGCCATCACATCCCGTTTAGCTAAGATGGCAGGGATCGCTTCTAACTGGATTGGCGTTGGCGATTCATAGCCAAGAACCGCTAAGGTATTCACTAACGTGGAGTTTAAGGATAAGGCACTAAAAGACATTGCGGTTAACCACTGAAAATAATGGCTAGAATTTTAGCAGACACAACCCTAAGCGACTAGCGGCATAGCGCTAGTCCTATTGTTATATGCAAACTTGTTTTACGATAGAAATGTGTCGAGATCTTCAGCTAGCTGCGGACGACTAAAGAGATAACCTTGGGCTTGATCGCACTGGTTTTGTTGCAGAAAATCAGCTTGCTCTTTAGTTTCAACCCCTTCGGCGATAATTTCCAGCTTCAACGCATGTCCAAGAGCAATCACAGCCTTAGCGATAGCGGTATTGTTGGTATCGAAGGGAATGTCCCGCACAAAAGATTGATCAATTTTCAATTTATGAATAGGCAGTTTTTTCAAATAGTTGAGCGATAAATAGCCAGTACCAAAATCATCAACCGATAATTCGATACCCAGATCGCCAAGTCGCTTTAAGTCACGGATAGCAAGATCAGGATTCTGCATCATCACACTTTCGGTCACTTCAAGCTCTAAATGCTTTGGGGGCAAACCCGTTTCAGCTAAGACACGTTTCACATCATCCACAAAGGAACTGCGCTGTAACTGTTGTCCTGCCACGTTCACCGCAATGCGGCCAAAATGTTTGCCTTCACCAAGCCAACGCATGCCTTGACGACAGGCAGTTTCTAACACCCATAAGCCAATTTCATGGATAAGACCAATTTTTTCCGCCACGGGTATAAATACCGCAGGCGAAATCAACCCCAGTTGAGGATCGTGCCAACGCAGTAATGCTTCAAATCCCACGGTTTGTCGAGTCACTAAATCGAGTTTTGGCTGGTACATTAAGTACAAAGCATTTTGCTCAATCGCGCCATAGAGGGCACTTTGCAGCTTAAGATGCTCAAAAGATTGTTGAGTTAAGGACTCTGTATAAAAAGCATAATTATTGCGGCCATCATTTTTGGCACGATACATGGCCGCATCGGCGTTACGCAGTAAAGTGTCCGCATCGGTTCCATCATTCGGATACAAAGAAACGCCCATACTCGCCGTTAAACGTAAGTGGTCGCCCGTGCTCACAATAAAAGGTTGCTCAAACACTTGGCGCAATTGATTTATGGCAACTGCGGCATCTGCACTATTGTCGATCCCTGAAATCAATGCCACAAACTCATCGCCACCAATCCGTGATAACACATCCTGATCACCCACTTGACTGCGTAAACGCTTGGCAAGCTCGACCAACATCTCATCGCCTATACTGTGGCCAAAACTGTCGTTGATATGCTTGAACAGATCGACATCAATCATCACAGTCGCTAATTGCAAATTCAGCCGCTTAGCTTGTCGCACTTCTTGCTTAAGCTGCATCATGAACTTCATGCGATTGGGCAAATGCGTTAGCGGGTCAAAATACGCTAAGTGCGTGAGTTGCGCTTCATTCTCTTTCTGGGCTGAAATATCGGCAAATACAGCGACAAAATAACGCACATCTCCAACGTCATCATAAATAGTGCTTATGGTGATATTTTGCGGAAAAATCGTGCCATTTTTACGCCGATTCCAAATTTCGCCATTCCATTTACCTTGAGTAAGCAAGGCATTCCAGAGTTTATCGAAAAAATCTTTATCATGCCGACCCGAACTAAAAATCCGAGGATTCTGGCCGAGTAACTCTTCCCTCACATAACCTGTGATCTCAAAAAATGCACCGTTAACGTCGGTAATATTGCCATGCCGATCGGTCACAACGACACCTTCAACCGAGTTTTTAAACACATTGGTCGCCAGTGTCAGCTGTTCTTCAACTGCTTTATGCTTGGAGATGTTGCGAGTCATACCGATAACGCCCACGAGCTCCCCCTTGGCATTGAGTGTTGGGAGTTTTAGCGTTTCTAACCAAAGATGATTTTTAGCTTCACTGCCATCTAAACACTCAGCGACAATGATAGGCGTACCAGACTCGATAGCGAGCCTATCACCCTCTAGAAAAATCTCTGCAATATCAGCACCAAAGAGTTCAACATCGGATTTACCAACAATCTCACTGCGGGGCATTTCCCACGCATTCTCAACACTACGATTGCAAAGAGTGTAAATGCCAGCGGCATTTTTCATCCAAATATGTTCGTCAAAACTATCGATAAAAGTTTGTAAATCGACCGTATCGACACGACTCGGTGAACCTCGGCTTAATGTTTCAGCCGCATTATGTTGGCTCAATATCTCGCCTAACTGGTGTTGAATGCTATCGCTGATAAGCTTGGCAAATTGTAGCGTTTTTGAATCTACGCCGTGAGCCTCGTTGTGATAGAAGCATAAAAAGCCAAAATGTGCCCCAGATGGCCAAGCGAGAGACAAACAAATCACGCTGCCGATTGCGCTACAAGTGTGCCAATCTGAGTGCTGCCGAGTATCCATAATTAACAGAGGCTCACGTACCTGCTCAGTTAGCTGTGATACAGATAATGCAGCCGTGATTTGATGACTGCCTAATCGGGGCAATGCTGAAATTGGCTCACTCAGGCTGGACAACTTAGCATTGTTTAGAGGGGGAATAGTAGATTTATCAATAATATCAAAGGGATTGGAAACGATTTCTGATGGTGTGAGCATTGAGGGCATCACAACGGACTGGCTTATCGCAGGCTGGGGGTTGCCACTTAGGTGGCTAAGTATTGCCTGTATTTCACTTTCAGCCGCAGAGTCTGAACTTAACATGCAGCTAAGTTCACCCGCAGCATTCCATGCTAATAACATTGCTTTACTGCTTGATATCTCAGCGACTAAATTTAAGTCACTCAACCAGTTATCCAGCTGTTGCTGCGTAATAGGTACATCTATCATCATCTTGCCAACTCAGATCTCGTTACTGCTCAATCGGCCTACGGCGAGAATACCGTAAGACCTTAAACACATGCCCAATATTGCTACAGAGGGAAAACGCTAACCAAGCAGTAAAATCTCATAAAATTTTACGTTTAACATCAAATCAATACATCTCAATTGGCACTATGGTTGGATCTAAAACTTACTCCATCATATCCACCTTTTAGGGTGGTAGAGGTCAAACCATCAAAATTCACACTAACTTACTCACACTCAGCAGACTGCTTGCACGGGTAAATCCAACTAACATTGCATTTGCTACTTTAGCACAAAATTTTAGTGTCAGTATCGTGATAAGTTTATTGAGTAACAATTAGTTAGACTTAATCAATTAAGTCTTCCCCCGATAATTCAGCACTTTCTTAGCGAGAGAAAACCATCCCTAAAGACATATATCAGCAATAACAGGGTTTTGATTGACAAAAATGCTATCTTATTGTCTACAATGGAAATAATAAGGCTGAAAAACCAAGGATATTTATGCCCACTGACGTCGTATCAAGCCAAGCTACCCTGCTCAACAGTAAACAATTATATCGCATTTGCGAACTCGACCAATTAAGCACAGATTGCCAATCGACAGCAGAACTCACACCTCTCAATGATATTGTCGGCCAAGAACGCGCCCAGCAAGCGGTAGAGTTTGCAATGGGAATTAAAGAAAAGGGTTACAACATCTACGCCATAGGTCAGAACGGCCTCGGCAAACGGACCATGATGCTGCGTTACCTAAGCCGTCACGAGCCAAACGACCATACCCTGTACGATTGGTGCTATGTGGTTAATTTCGATGATACCCGTTGCCCTAAAGTGCTGAAACTGAGCGCAGGGACGGGGCTTGAATTTAAAAAAGCCGTCGAAAAGTTGATGCTTAAACTTGTCAAAGCTATGCCTTTAGCCTTTGATAATGAAATGTATTATGCCCGGACTGAAAAGCTCAAAAGCCAATTATCACAGAAACAAGAAGTCGCACTCACTGAATTAACCGAAGAAGCAAAACAAAAAGGCATCAGCCTCAGTTTAACCATGCAGGGTGACTATCAAATGGTAGCGCTCAATGGTGAAGAACCCCATGACGAAGCTTCATTCGAAGCATTGACAGAGACTGAACGTAGTCAATTTGAAAGTAATATCAATGGCCTAGAAGTTAAACTGCGCGGTATTATTCGCCAAATCACTGAATGGGAAGAAGAATTCAGCGACAAGCAGCAAGAGCATGACGAACAAGTCGCCAAAGAAGTGTTAATTCATTTTATTAAGCCACTCAAAGATAAGTTCAAGCACCAGCCCGAAGCGCGGACTTTCTTAACCGGTATGCAGGCGGATATCTTAGACAATTTAGATATCTTTTTAGAAGAAAGTGAAGAACAACTGGGCCTAGCCTACGCTTCCCTTGAAAAGAAAATGCCCCGCCGCTACCAAGTTAACGTTTTGGTCGCTCAAGGGACTCAAAAATTCCCTATTGTCGTAGAAGAAAGCCCAAGTTATCACAGCCTATTTGGTTATGTGGAAAACGCTACCTTCAGGGGGACAGTGTTCACCGACTTCTCACTTATCCGCTCCGGCAGTCTGCACAAAGCTAACGGCGGCGTGTTATTGATGGATGCGGTAAAAGTGTTAGAACGCCCTTACGTGTGGGACGGGTTAAAACGCGCCCTGCGTTCACGCAAACTCGATTTAAGTTCGCTCGAGCGTGAAGTGTCACTGTCGGGCACGATTTCATTGGCGCCTGAGCCTATCCCCTTAGATGTGAAAATTATTCTGTTTGGCGATCACGAAACTTATCAGCTGTTACAGCACTATGATCCTGACTTCAGTGAGTTATTCCGCGTTACCGCCGATTTTGAAGATGTGATGGACAGAACCTCAACTTCTGAGGCGCACTATGCCCGCTTTATTTCGAGCATAGTTCACGACAACAACATGCTACATTGCGACCGTGCGGCTATAGCACGCATCATCGAATACAGCTCGCGGGAGGCCGAAGATCAACAAAAACTGTCGCTACACTCAGCCAATATTGCCAACCTACTGCGGGAATCAAACTACTGCGCTAAATCGGCAGGCAGTCAGCAAATTTTAGTGCCGCACGTTGAGCAAGCACTGCGAAATCAAGAGCAAAGAGTCTCGCGTCTGCACGACAACATTATGCAAAGCTTTACCAACGGCACGACCTTGATTAGCACTCAGGGCAAAGTGGTTGGGCAAATCAATGCCTTATCCGTCATCTCGACCTCAGATCATCAGTTTGGTATGCCCAATCGCATCACAGCAACCACTGCGTTTGGTAAGGGTGAAGTGATGGATATCGAGCACAGAGTCAAACTTGGAGGCCGGATCCATTCTAAGGGCGTGTTGATCTTAACCGCTTATTTAGCCTCAGTTTTAGGTAAGACGGCGCAAATCCCGCTCACCACTTACCTCACCTTTGAGCAATCATACAGCGGAGTGGACGGTGACAGCGCATCCATGGCCGAATGCTGCGCCATTATCTCGGCTATTAGCGAGCAAGCAATTAGGCAAGATATTGCCATCACAGGTTCGATGAACCAATTTGGTGAGGCTCAGCCGATTGGCGGCGTGAATGAAAAAATTGAAGGCTTCTTCGATGTCTGCAAAATAAAAGGCCGTACGCCAGAGCAAGGGATGATTATTCCTGCCTCGAACATGGCCAACCTTATGCTGCGCAAAGATATTGTCGATGCAGTGGCACAGGGGGAATTCCATATTTGGGCTATTACCCATGTGACTCAAGCCATGGAATTACTACTCGGTAAAACCGCAGGAAGTTTGCCGCAAACGGCCGCACCTAGCCAAGGGCAATATTCTCCCGAGAGTATTTTCGGCATAGCTCAGCAAAAGCTCACCGCACTCAGATCCTTAGTTAAAACGGATTAAATAAAAGGCACGAGATAAAATAAACAAAAAGGGTTAGCCAATGCTAACCCTTTCTTTATAAAGCTATTAAGCGAAATTACACTAAACTTGCTAGCATTTCATCGCTGTAAGGAACAAGTGCAACGCCATCACGCACGCGAGCGACATAGTCAGGATTGGCAATAAATGGGCGACCGATAGCAATCAAATCAAACTTATTCGCTGCAATCGCTTCACTGGCGGTTTCAGCGCTGTAGCTTCCAACTCCCACTAAGGTTTTGCCATAGTGTGCGCGCACATAGCTTGAAGCTCTGCCGCCTAGATAGTCGAATTCCATACTGTCATCGAAAATCCCAATATGCACAAAAGCGATATCGCGGGATTCCAGCTCTGGCAAGAAGTAATCGAATACTTCGCGGTCACGACTATCTGCCGCCATATTGAAATAAGCCCCTGGAGAAATCCGTAAACCGGTTCTGTCTTTGCCGATACGAGCCACAACAGCATCGACAACTTCAAGCGCAAAGCGGGACATATTGGCTGGAGTGCCACCGTATTCATCGGTGCGGCGATTGCTGTCATGGTGTAAGAAGGTATCAATTAAATAACCATTTGCACCGTGGATTTCTACGCCATCGAACCCAGCTTCAATGGCATTTTCCGCCGCTTTGGCGTAATCACGCACTAGGCCTTGAATATCCTCAAGTGTGGCAGGTTTTGGCGTGACATAAGTCAGTTCGCGCATTCTTGGCACACTGCCTTCAATCTTCTGTGCTGATGCCGCAAGCACATCACCACCACCGAAAAAGTGTGGATGAGCAACACGGCCCGTATGCCATAACTGCACAAAAATCTTACCGCCATTGGCATGTACCGCATCGGTCACTTTACGCCAGCCAGCAATTTGCGCTTGAGTAAAAATACCAGGAGTATTTGGGTAACCTTGAGCATCGGGACGAATAATAGTCGCCTCTGTGATGATCAAACCCGCTTCAGCGCGGCGTGCATAGTAGGCAACCATATCATCGGTCGGCACTAAATCGGCATCCGCCATACAACGGGTTAAAGGTGCCATTAAGATACGATTATTTAAGGTAATAGTGTCATTAAGTGAGTAGGTATCGAACAGATTTACCAATGAATTTGGCGTGGTTTGTGTGGTCATTTTCTCAGTTCCATTCTTGAATATGCATTCAAGATATTATTATTTGAACGATCATTCAAGTTCATTTTTGAATGTTTGTTCAAATTTAGGTAGAATCTGGCCTAAGCGTTTCTATACAAGTGAATTAAATTCGATGCGTAATGCAGAGTTCGACCGAGAACAGGTACTTCGCGGCGCTATGGCCGCCTTCATGCACAAGGGTTACACCAAAACGAGCATGCAAGATCTTACTCAAGCCACGGGATTACATCCGGGGTCGATTTACTGTGCCTTCACCAATAAACGCGGATTACTAATCGCGGCCATTGAGCAATATCAACTCGACAGAAACGAGCAATTCAACAATCTATTCGGCAATGGCGAGAATGTGCTGACTAATTTGAAAACCTACTTAGATCATCTCGTTATTGAATGTCTGAGTTGCGATAGCGCCCAGGCTTGCTTACTGACAAAAGCGTTAAATGAAATTGCAGAGCAAGATGTTGAGATTCGAGACATCATCAATCAGTATCTACAATCTTGGCAGCAAGCACTCACACTACAATTTGCCACCGCAACGTTACAAGGACTCCTCCAAGGCAATCGCAGCAGCGAGCAAAGAGCCCAATATTTAATGATGGGAATTTATGGTTTAAGAACCTTCGCCCACACCCATCCTAATGCCGAAACCTTACAGTACCTTGCAGACCAATTATTGGCAGAAGTCTGCCATTAAAGTGCGTTAATTTGTGGGACAGTAAATATCTGAATGACTAACCGAATATGATTAGGCGAACAAACGCTAACATTAATAGAAATAGATGGATTGAATAGAATTTTTGCAGAAGATGTCGGGACGATAATTTAGCAAAGCGAATTATTCGTCCCAAGAATGACGATTAGTTTAAAATGTTAACCTATATTAGCTTGAGCAAACACTCGCTCTCCTAATGAATTCAATATCTTACACTCACCTTCAAGTACAGCAATGATAGATTTTCCCTTGCGGAAACTTGCAGGTATCATCACACGCCCAGCTTCACTCACTGGTAAATTACCTAATACGGCGTTGTGCATAATTAACCCTACGGGCGCATCATAATATAAAACAGTTACAGTCGCTTGATTTGCTTGCATCACATTTAACTCACATTAAGCAGCATCTACTGCGTTATATTTACATCGCAAGAGAGCTCCCTGTCCTCAACATTTTAAAATATCCAGAAAGATATTTTAAACATTTTAAATCAATTACTTAAGGTCTTATTCAAATTTTATGATTTTTTATTGGATACAATACTGTCTTATACTGTACACCTTGGGCTATTTAAGCACTTCGGCAAAAAGATGCCAATCTATTTCTATTATGTTAATCGATTACCTACTATCGATCACATATAAGACACAAATAAAGATGCGTTTTTATGCATTTTTTAGAGTAAATAACCTAAATTTGAGTTATCAGTAATCTACTTAGCTTTAAATCCCACTCGAAATCCGCCCCAATGTTTACCGTTTACAAAAATGGGCACCGACAAGTCGTGCATCACTTCGCCCGTATCGCGTTTATAAGTTTGCAATAGCACAGGTTCAGTATGGGCGCCGCAACGGATCCCTGTCGGATCATTAAACAAGCGTTTGGTTCGATTGTGCACCATATCAACCTCAACTTTGCCTGTCAGCGCTTGGCTAAAGCGTTTATTATGGGTCGGAAAATAACCTTTCCTATCAACGGCTCCCGCATAAATAATTTCGCTGTGTTTTGCCAGAATGGGCTCTTGAATCGTTGGAAAATGCTGATCGGTATAACGATCGAAAGCCGTGCTGTATTTCTGCGGCTGAGTATTGGTAATAGGTTGGTATTTAGGATTAAACAAATCAGCCTCGCTAAAACTGCCACTGGCTAAACCTTGTGCTAACTTGTCACCGCACGCTTTAGCGGCAACATTCGCCAATTGCAGAACCTGCTGATCGAAGGTTTGTGTATCCCATTTAGACAGCGCTTTAAAAATACCCTCAGTGGTCAAGGATAAAGTAAAGGCCTGCTCGGATACGCTATGACTCTGTTTACCCGTCGAATTTAACGAGTCACGTATTTGAGTCACCGAGCGGCTAATGTCGTTAGTAGTGTTGTTATATTGTTTGAGTGAATCTTCCATATCACCTAAGGCATGGGCCGATTGAGTCACAGAAGCCGAAATCTCAGTGAAGTGCGCGTCTAACTCGCCCATGGCGGCGACCACATCGGCGGTTTGCGTCACGACTCGCTCCATCAGCCCAGAAGTTTTATCCGTTTCACTGCGGATTTCTAATAGCATTTTGCCAATATCTTGGGTTGCACCCGCCGTTTTCCCCGCAAGGCTGCGTACTTCGTCAGCCACTACCGCAAAACCTCGACCCTGCTCCCCCGCACGAGCCGCTTCGATAGCCGCATTTAAGGCCAGCAGATTCGTTTGCTCGGCAACGGAGTTAATCACCTCGGTAATTTTTTGGATTTCTTCGGCTCTTGATTTAAGCGCCTGCACTTGCTCAGCGGCGGTATCAATATCCGTACTCAGTGAACGAATAGCCGCAACACCTTTCTGAGCTTGACTTCGTCCCTGCACGCTAACGCGCTCAGCCTCTTGAGCTTGGCCTAAAATATCTGCCGCATTATCGCCAAGTTGGGCCGTAGTGTGGCTCAATTGCCCCGCGGCAACCGCAATGGCACTGGCATGCTCGCCATTTGATTCAATTGATTTATTCAATAAATCAATAAAATGCGACACCTCAGCCGAACCGATAGCAATTTTGCTGGTTTGCACACTAATGTCGTGGGCGGGAATGCTTTGCTCTTGTAATGCCTTAATGTTTGCCTCATCGGTGTCGAGCTTAGCCTTAGATGCGCGCAAACACACCCACACCACTAAGCCACAGGCAAGAACGCCCAAGATCAACGCCTGCACAATACTAGGAAGATGCAGTCCCTCAAGTAATAAACTCCCCAGAGTGACCAGCGCGAAACTGATGAAAATTAAAATTTTGTGCTGTATTTCCATATACTTCCCGTAACTGCGCAAGGTAAAAATGAAAGGGAAATGCTAAGAGTCGAATCATTAGCCTTCGTTCAGTTGGTATCAATTACAGCAGCTATTGATTACAACTGACTAGGGAGGACTAACTATGATAGCGCTCAAGATTTATAGTTTTAGTCTATTTCTCTGAATAAGCTAGATAATTTATCTCGCTAAATAAACAAAGTAGAAGTTAGCTATCATCAACAGTCTCACGAGCGTATGGCATTAGACATTAGTATTAATCTATCGCGATATAGTCCTAGCCTATCTAAAAGCGGATCTTCCTTGATAAAACCAACTTTGCCCTGAAATGCGTGCCCCGTCGCCTTCTAGGTAATAAATCACATAGGGACGACTGCACTTATGCCAAGAAAACTGCTAATATCGGCGCAATTTTTTTGAGCTAACGAGATCAAGATGGGCAGAGCATATCAAAACAAGAAAGAATCCATGGCGAAAACAGCCGGTCAAAAAACCCGCATTTATTCACGCTACGGTAAAGAGATTTACGTTGTCGCTAAGCAAGGCGGCGTTGAGCCCGATGGAAACTTATCACTGCGTCGCTTAATTGAACGCGCTAAGAAAGACCAAGTGCCCGCGCATGTTATTGAACGCGCAATTGAAAAAGCTAAAGGCGGCGGTGGTGAAGATTACGATACCGCCCGTTACGAAGGTTTTGGTCCTGGCAACTGCATGGTCATTGTTGACTGCTTAACCGATAACGTAAAACGTACCTTCACCGAAGTGCGTCAAGCCTTCGTGAAAAACGATGCCAAACTCGGCGGCCCAGGTACAGTTGGCCACATGTTTGATCATCAAGCCGTGTTCGTGTTTGCGGGTGATGACGAAGATGCGATTTTAGAACTGCTGATGATGGCTGACGTTGATGTAAGCGATGTTGAGCTGGAAGATGGCTTAATCACAGTATACGCGCCGCACACTGAATACTTTAAAGTCAAAACTGCGCTGACCGAAGCGATGCCAGAGGTTAACTTTGAATTTGACAATATCACCTTCGTACCGCAGGACATGACTAAAGTTGAAGGTGAAGATGTCGTTATGTTTGAAAAGTTTATTGCCGCACTTGAAGATTGTGACGACGTACAAAACGTCTATCACAATGCGGAAATTGATGACTAGACGTTTCTTTCGCCTGAAACAAAAACGCAGCTAAGAGCTGCGTTTTTTATTTATAGATCAAAATATTAAGCTTCAATAAAGCAGCCATGAAACCCTAGTGGCAATACCCTGTTCATTTGAGCCGAAGCGATAGGGCCCGCACTGATATCACTGGCACGAAACAAAGACAAACCAGACTGTGCATCATGGTAATCGAGCCAAGTCATCAGTAAATAAGCTTCGTGCTGCTCAGTGGCGGGGATATAGAGCGGCTCTTCGGCAATCTTGCCTTTGCCAAGATAAAACTCGCTATAGCTCGCGTAGCCAAGTGTATCCGCACTGTGTTTGCTGCTGTCTTTTGCATTATGAATACAATATAGAGTGTTACTTAGCCCTGATTCAGAGCCAGATTCTGCTTCATATTTAAAGTTGGAGCTGGAGCCAGAGTTAACAGCTGAATCTGATCTTGCTCCAACGCCAAATAACGGAACAAACTCCGAAGCCCCGCCTGTTTTCTCTGCAAACGCTTTTTCACCGCTAGTTTGTTTTTTACTCATAATGTGCTGCGAAAACAGGGGGAACTCCATCATCACACCGCTGCGGTTAATACGTGCAGAGGAAGCCAAGGTCTCCGCAAACTGCGCTTTGCTAGCTGCTGTAAGTGCTACTGTGAGCGGTACTGTGAGAGGTACTGTGATCGTCACTAACTCTGCATGGGGTGTCTTAGTTTTACGCTTCCCCGTCAGTAACCCCTTCATCCCTTGGGTTAAAATCGCAGAATTGGGATAGAGGCAAAGCTGCACCGAAAGTTCGTCATTCTTCTCAATGGCTTGACCAAAGTGAAACACAAATCCTGCAGGTAGCCGGTGTAACTGGCGCACGCTAAAATCGGCTTTGTCAATAACTAGTAATTGCGATGGCAATTCGGGGCGCCATTTAAAGGCATCAACATAGGTTTCGCCCTCTTCATACACGCAGGATGAAATGTAAAACACCAGCTTATTCTCACTCTGCGCGAAGGCATGTAAGTAACTCGCCTGTGGTAATTCAATCACTTCCATTCTGGCTATGCTGTCATCGGACGCCACTTGATACACAAGTAATTGCTTCTCACCGCCGACATACCAGACGCCAAAATTCCATAGTCCACCTTGTCCGTCATCGAGCGGGTGAGCAGAAAAGGGCAAGCCCTTAAATTTGTCACCAAAGTTTTTCACGCCAAGCGTGGTTAAGGTCTGGGCATCAAGTCGATAGGGTGAACCCGCCTCCCATAAGGCGAGCAACTTGCCGTGGCGCGGCTCAAAGAGTGCAAGTGGGATTGGATTTAGTCCCACCTTTAGAGGCACTGATGACCCGCTTACCCAGCGTGACTCTTCACTGCAAAGGGATGAAGCCACTGCAATCAGCCGAACTGACTCAGGCACTGCTGTTAGTGCTGCAGGAAGGCATCAGCAACGCCGTACGTCACGGCAAGGCGAATCAACTGCAATTGAGCATGCAAGACTCTCAAAGCGCGCTGGTATTGCAACTAAGCGACAACGGCGTGGGGCTAACACGGGGAGCCGCGCGAAACGCATCAGCTAAAAGCGGCACAGAGCTAAACGGTCCAGGACAGTTCGGCACTAGGCAGTTCGGTACTGGGCTCGGCGGCATGCAGGAAAGGCTACAACCCTTTAATGGCACCTTGGAGTTAAGAGCAAATGACTCGGCGCCCGGCTGCCAACTCACCCTCACACTCCCTGCACTCGCTTAACTTTTTATTAAAAACGCTTTGGGATCTCTATGGATACGCAAAACAACATTATCAGTGTCGGTTTAGTAGAAGATCAACAATTGGTTCGCCAAGGTATCGCCAGCCTGCTCGCCATTTCCGACAACATTCACGTGTTGTGGCTGGCCGAAGACGGCCAAGATGCACTCAAAAAGCTTGCCAGCAATCCCGTCGATGTACTGCTCAGTGATATCCGTATGCCAAATCTTGATGGTATCACCATGCTCAAACAAATACGGCAAAGTGCCAATCGCTTACCTGTCATCATGTTAACCACCTTCGACGACAGTGAGTTATTCCTCAATAGTTTACAGGCGGGAGCCAACGGCTTTTTGCTCAAGGACGTGTCACTCGACAAGTTACTGCACGCCATCGAAACCGTCGCCAAAGGCGGCTACTTGATAGAGCCTTCGGTGCTCAAACAGATGAGAGAGCCTAAGCCCACACCTAGCGTTGGGGTAACTAGAAATGAATTATTGTCGGAACGGGAGCGGGAAATTCTCAGTTTTATGGCGGGTGGCTTCTCCAATAAAGAAATCGCCAATGCGGTATTTTTAGCCGAGGGAACAGTAAAGAATCATGTCTCTAACATACTCACTAAACTCGATTGCCGAGACCGTACCCAAGCTGTGCTCAAGGGATTGCAACTGGCATTGATCTAACCTAATAACATTCTGCAAAAGCCAATTGCCAACAAAAAGGGCCATTTAAGGCCCTTTTTGTGCTCATCTAAAGCGATGAGTTATAGCTAAAACCTAACGAAGATCCATCTCTTGGATAATTTCATGGGCAATAGCTGGCGTTGTACAGCTCGGGGTTTCATGCAAATCCGCTTTTAACTGACCTTTACGGTGCTTAAGTGCTGCATCTAATTTTTTCGATGCGGCTTTGATTGCTGGGTACATAACCTCATCGGTACCTGAAGCAGAAATACGGCTTCCTTCATAATTCGTACGAAGCTCAACCTGATACTCGCCATGCTCTTTCGCAATAATAATGTCCAGTGCGATCAGAGAGGGGAAATGGGTGGCGATTTTTGCAAATTTTTCGTTAACATCTTCTCTAATAGAATCAGTAACATCGACGTGGTGACCAGAAATATTTATTTTCATAGGTTGTCCCTTTTAGTGTCATTACTTTTATTTTTGCTTCACTAATAGAGCTTGGGGCATGCAGGATAAAACACAAGGGTTATTGGCAAATATTTCGGTCAACTCAGGTATTAGCATCTCCTAAATGTGACCTCCATCAAGAAGTCAAAAATAAAACAGCGAGAAAAACATGATTAAGTGATTGATTTATAAACAGGCATTAATAATAAATCAATCACAAAATGCAATACGACATAAGGTAAATACGCTTAATATTTACGTTGCACACTCTGCTGCCAAAACTGTTGGGACAAATGATGCGTCTTGGTCGATAAACGCGACACTTGATCACCCCGCGCTGCCGCATCGAGCGTCTGCTCTAAACTCTGTTGAGCCAAGTCGCTGATCACATGGATAGCTCGGCTAATTTCTGCGGCCACGGAAGTCTGCTGCGTCATCGCCGCCGCATTATCATCGCTCAAAGAATTAATTCGCGAAATAGATGAAAGCAACTCGCCAAAAGCCACACTCGCATCTTGCGCTAAGCTTACCGAACGTTTTACCTGTTCCTGCCCTGCCATCATGGTCGAGGTTGCCCTTTGAGTGCTTTCCCTAAAACGACTAACAATTAACTCAATTTGTGAGGTTGATTGGCTAGTACGGCTCGATAATTGTCTGACCTCATCGGCCACCACGGCAAAACCACGACCACTCTCCCCAGCCCGCGCCGCTTCAATTGCCGCATTTAAGGCTAATAAGTTAGTTTGGTCGGCAATGGCACGTATGACTTCGAGCACTTGGTGAATCGCACTGCTATCTTGTTCAATAGCTTGTACAACATCGGAAAAGTGGCTCACTTGCACACTTAACTGGTGTATCGCATCAATAACCGTTTCTAAACGAGAATGCCCGCGTTGAGCCGCCTCATGGCTCGACACCATTTCCGAGGCTGTGCGATGAATGTTTCCCGTCACTTCAGCAAAACTGGCACTCATCTGCTCCATCGCAGTCGCAGCTTGCGTGGTTTGTTCACTCTGACTATCGGCGTGCTCCCAAGTGTTTGTAATGGTTTGTTTAAGGCTGACACTTTGTGCTTGGATCTCACTGGCAGAATCAGCCATACGGCCAACAACGCCACCAATTTCAGTGATCAAAAAACGTAGGGCGAGGTCTAATTTACCGATCTCATCTTGGCGGCCGGTGTACACGCCCGTAGCGACGGGATCGTCAATAATGTTGGTTGCCATAGACACAAGCTTTTGCAGCGGCTGCATCAGGTAATACCATGCTAGGCACGCGAGACTCATCCCTACCATCGCGGCAACTATAGGGGAATAACTGGCAATCATCGCCGTAGCCGTAATCGAAACCAACATGGCCAGCAGTATTTTACCACTGAAACCTAACCTATCTTTACGCAATACTTTAGGTTGCTTGCCCTGATTAATATCACGGTAAATACTCTCAGCGGCTTTAATCTGCTCAGGGGTAGCTTGGCGACGAACAGATTGATACTCATGAACTTTACCATCTTCATACACTGGCGCGACGTAGGCATTCACCCAATAATAGCCGCCCGTTTTGGTGCGATTTTTAACTATCCCCATCCAAGGCTTGCCCTGCTTAATTCGCTCCCAGAGGATCTTAAATGCAGCCGCAGGCATATCTTGATGGCGCACTATGTTATGTGGATTCCCTTGCAACTCAGCAACACTAAACCCACTGATCTGCGAAAAGGTCTGATTCACATATTTAATGTTTCCCTTCAGATCCGTCGTTGATAGTAAAATCGCATTATCTGACAGGTGTGTTTCACCATTTGTAGAATTTTTATGCATAGGGTTATCAGGCTAGGTCTCGGTAAAAAAGATAACGCATTCTGCCAAAACCGTCGTCTATCAAAATTGATAAAGCTCACATTGGCAGCATAAAAATTAACCTAACGCTAAACAAGCAGTAACCACTAAACACATATCAACAAATAAAAACAAACAATTGTGACAGGGCGCTCGTTACGCTACATACGTTAAACTCGTCACCCTACACTCGCTAAAGCAGATCAGCTTAAGATCACAAATTCACATTCGAATCTAAATGATATCGTTTATCATTTGAATTAACTAAGTTATACTTCTCGCGGTTAGCTATCTACTGCTATAGAAATGCATTTGTCGTTAAGCCAAAAAGCTCAAGCACACTTTGCAGAATCAACAGTAACGGATAGCCATAACAGACCCATATTGGCTCGAAATGAGAAGTGGCACTTATGTCTAATACACCCGCGTTTGAAACCTCAACGCAATCTTCTACAACTCAAATGCGCTCGTTCTCGCTGATTTCGCGGGGAATTGTGCAATGGTTTAAACAAGAGCAATCGCAGTTTGCCTTCAAAGTCTTTGCCCGTGCGAGTGCCGCTCTAGTGGCGGGTTATGTTGCGGCAGCAACCTTGGCTTGCCTGCTGACATTAGTGCTACCTATGCCGCGCTTTGAAAGCACGATAACAGCCAATATGTTAGCTTTCCTGTTTTATGCCATCGCTATTATTTATGCCTTTTGTGTGCGTAAAACCTGGCATGCATGGCGAGATTTAGGCTTAGTGAGTTTGTTATGTTTTGGATTGATCAAAGTATGTGGGCAATAAGATGAAAGAGACATTTTTTAGAACTTTATCTTGGCTACATACCTGGGCAGGCTTGCTCGTATGTTGGGTATTATTGTTGATCTTTTTTGCCGGTAGCTTGAGCTATTTTCGCCATGAGATCAGCCTTTGGAATGAACCCGAATTACACAAAGGGGTTTATCAAGACTACCGAGCCGATACCCTCGAAAACCAATTAGATAAAGGTCAAAGTTACATAGAAGCGCATTCGCCGGCAACAGCGCAGCGCTGGATGATAGGTTTTCCAACTGAACGGACCCCCTTTCAAAGCGTTAGCTGGCAACTGCCACAAGAAAAAGGTCAGCGTCGTGGCAAGACTGAAGAACATGTAGCCTTAGCAGATGGCAGCGGCATGATCTCTGAAGTGCGTGAGAGTCGCGGCGGTGATTTCTTCTATCGTCTGCACTTTGACTTGCACTATATGTCCGCTATTACAGCGCGTTATATCGTCGGCGTTTGCACTATGTTTATGCTGATCGCCCTTATCAGTGGCATAGTGATCCACAAACGGATCTTCAAAGATTTGTTCAGTTTTAGACGGGATAAAGGCGCTCGCTCTTGGCTAGACGCGCACAATGTGAGCTCTGTCATCGCCCTGCCCTACCATTTGATGATCACTTATACAGGGCTTATTACCCTAATGCTTATCTATATCCCATGGACGGTTAATACCGCCTATTCGGGTGATAACCAAGCTTTTTTAAAAGAACTTAATCCCGCCAGACAAACCGAGAAAGCCGCGGGGATTAGTGCGCCACAGGTGCAACTGAGCCAATTACTACCTCAAGTGAAAGCCGCATGGGGCGATGCGCCAATTAAGCAAGTGATAGTGTCATACCCTAAAGATCAAAATAGCCAAGTGACCTTTTACCAAAACACAGGCAAAGATGTGACCGATGAAGCCAATATTTTGATATTCAACGGGGTAAATGGTGAGCTTAAATATGCCAGCCCGCACGAAGCCTCTGGAGCCTCCGCGACTTACGATACTATGATGTCGCTGCACACGGCACGTTTTGCCGCCCCGCTGCTAAGATTTTTATTCTTTTTCTGCGGTTTATTAGGCTGCGCTATGATCGCGACAGGCACTTTGATGTGGGCCATTCGTCTACGTCAAAAACAGCAAAAATTGATCGATAAAGGCGAGAAACCAAGCTTTGGATTACGTTTAGTTGAAGGGTTAAACTTCATGTTTATCTTAGGATTACCCTTAGGCACTGTAGCCTTCTTTTACGCCAATCGTCTCTTATCAACAAGTTTTGCAAGCCGCTCTGAATGGGAAGTTCACAGTTTCTTTATCGCGTTAGCGGTAATGGGTGTTTGGGCTTTCTTGGGTCGTTCACGTCGCCAGTGGCAAACCGCATTACGACTCACAGGGACTTTGTGCTGTGCGCTGCCCGTGCTCAATGCCTTCACATCACCAAGCAATATCATCGACAATATCCAATCCCATCAATGGGCTTTAGTCGGATTTGACGTGCTCGCAGTGCTACTTGGTGGCGCTATGCTATTTGCCAGTAAAAGAGTGACTTTGATTGCTAAGGCCCCCACTAAACGCCCAGCAAAAACAAAAAATGCACGTAGAAGCGAATCCCAAACATCCCTTGCCAGCGACCTTAGTTCGTCACCTTCATTGGAGGAAGCCAAATCATGATGCCAGAATTTATTCCCCTACTTGGGATCTTAGGTTTGAGTTATCTTTCCCTCGCCCTGTTTGCCTTAGCTAAATTTGGTCACTTCAAGGATGTGTTCAATCGTCCACCAGCACAATGGCAAAGTCGTTTACTAACCTTGTTTGCTTGGTTACTACTAGCATTTAGCTTAAGTGCCTGCGCGAGCGATCAAGGCTGGGCCTACGGGAGCATTTTGTTTATGGGAATAATTTCCCTCGCGGCAATGCTGGTCATCCTAACGTTAAGCTACAGCCCGCGCCATTTACCGATAGGAATCGTCACTGGCAGCGTGCTCACTGGCACTCTATTACTGAGTGCTGGGATCTAATGTCCAGCTAACACTGGCATGGCGATCATGGCTAAGTGAGCACCGCTAGGCTATAGTGCCCTGATGTCCTTCAGATAGGAGAAAATAATGGGCTTTAACTTAACGGTTAACTGGCAAACCTCGCCCGCCGAAGAAGGCGAATTTTGTCGAGACCACAGTATTACCTTTGGCAGCGGCCAGACGATTCAAGCCTCGTCGGCACCGGAATACAAAGGCAATGGGCAAAATGTCAATCCAGAGGAAAGCCTGTTGGCTGCATTATCCTCATGCCATATGTTGACCTTTCTAGCAATTGCGCATCTTAAGCGCTTACCTGTAACCTCCTATGTGGATAATGCCACTGCAGAGCTGGGTAAAAACGAGGCGGGCAAGTTGGCCGTGACAAAGATGGTGCTCAATCCTAAGGTCATTTTCGCTGAAGGGGTCGAAGTCAGCCAAGAAACCCTTGAGAAAATTCACGAGAAAGCACATGCAAATTGCTTTATCGCTAATAGTTTAGCAACAGATATTCAAATCAAGTTTTAGGATTTGAGCAGATCTTTATGGCCCGCTGATGGTTTTCCTAAGCGGGCTTTTTATTGCCACACCGTAACTCAATACCTGTCTGAATCATTGCTATCATCGAATTATCCGCGCCACCTAACCATCCACATAGTTTAACTTTTCACCATTATTCAGCTCAGGCCCAGCTTTTAAACAGTACGATAGAAGCCAATCTTAGCTTGGTATCATCTGTTGGAGTTAAAAGATGCACATTCAACCACTGCGAAATTCCCCGTCTGTCAGCCCACAAAAAAATGTCTCCACTGCTGAATTTGCACAGGTTAAAAATCCAGTTCAAACCAGCGCACCCGCGTCAACTGATACAGTAACGCTTTCTAGCGATGCAAAAAAATTGGCGGCGAATGCGCAAAAACCAGCAGAAATGCCAGCACTGATGGATAACATAGAAACCTTAGTCGAATTGAAACACGCGAAGATGAAGTATCAAGTGATCGCCGACATGACCAATTTAGCGACAGGAACGAGCCAAGGGATTTCAGCGCCAACGGCCTATTATCTAAGCCATAACGAAGACGCGAGAGCAATGACAGTTAATCACCTTGCCCAACAACAGCAAGTGAACACTATGCAAACCTATGCGGAAACAAGTAAAAATGGGAATAGAAGTATTAATGAATGGGCATAAAAATGGGTGTTGTCTCGGGAACCAAGAGACAACACCCTAACTTTGTACGCGGACATGCTAGCCGAGATACCTTAAATTTCGGTTAAATACTGAATTTAAATATCAATTACTTAGCTTTCATATCCTGTGCCATACCTTTTACAGGCAAAGGTTGCACTTTTAAGGCTGGGATTGGCTGTTTAACCAACTCATCCTTTAAATAACTTATTGCAGTTTCAAGCTGCGCATCTTTTCCATTAAAGGTAGCAAAAGGTAAGTTATCGACTTCAATATCCGGCGTTACGCCATGGCCTTCAAGCACCCAGCGGCCATCCATTGCATACTGTGGATACTCGGCCACCCGCGCCATCCCTTTATCGGTCAACGCATTTCGCCCAGATAACCACACACCCGCACCTGCCGTTTGCTTACCAATTAAGGGCGCAATACCGAGTGCTTTAATCCCTGCGGAGAAGGTTTCGCCGTCGGAATAGGTCAGTTCATCGGTTAACACCACTAAATGACCGCGGAAGGTTTGTTGCATATTGGTGTTTGGCGTGCCGTGGGTCGGTTGCCAAAACGCCCAAGCGCGACGCAATAACTTCTCGATAATCCAACTGTCAATATTGCCACCGCGGTTACGGCGAACATCGATAATCAAACCCTCTTTATTGTAGTTGGCATAAAACTCACGGGCGAAACTTTCAATATCACCACCACCCATGGCATATAAGTGCAAATAACCCATCTTGCCCTGACTTGCATCCTCGACCACAGCCGCGTTATGGCTCACCCAATCTAAGTAACGTAATTGACTGTCCACCACAGCGCTAACGGGCATGACGATAGTTTTATGGGTTTGGCTACCACGCTTAAGCTGTAGTAATACTTGCTTATCCTGTTGATTGCGCAGAAGACGCGTGACGTCGGCCACATTCACCACTGGCGTGCCATTAATAGCCAACAGCATATCGCCTTCTTTAGCATCGACTTCGATACGATTTAACGGTGAAGCATTAGCCGGTAACTCAGGATCGTTACTGTAAATGTGCGCGATTTTAACGCCATCTGCAGTTTGTTGTAGGCGCGCGCCAAGGCTTGCCGCTTTAGCCGCATCGGGATCTTGAGGTAAATCACCACCGCGCACCTGTGAGTGCAAAGAATCTAACTCGCCCATCATTTGCATGAAAATGTCGTTCAGTTCGTTACGATCGGTCAAACGGTCGAGCAAAGGCTGATACTTAGCCTTAGTGGCTTGCCAATCGAGGCCGCGCATTTTTTTGTCGAAGAAAGATTCTCGGTGCATCAACCACGCATCTTCAAACATTTGTTGCCATTCAAGCTGGGGAGAAATCGCTAACTGCCATTGTTCCGTTTGCACTTTAGCGTTCGCCGTGTCACCAAGTTTGTCGCCGCCGTCGACGATCAGTAACGCCTTATCATCGCTGTGTTTGCGTAACATCAGCTTTTTACCATCGGCAGCAACCGCATACTGACCCACATCCTCAGCAAAAACCTCGGCTTTAGGGCTTAATCGGTCAAATTTGATGGTCATTAAATTAGGTGCGACATCGTCGCCAATAGCTTGATCTAACAAATAAAGTCTATCATCGACGACGCGCAGCTTACTGTAATTGCCTGAATCGACAGGCACTTGCCATAAACGCTGGGAGATCCCTGCCCAATCGATTTTCACTGGACTCGGTTTATCCTTAGCATCGGTTTTTTCAACTTGATTCGATTCGAGTTCATTGGGTTTACTAAAGGGGAATTTGGCATTTTTGACCAGTGCGATGGCAAAAATTTGGCTGCGTTTATCAAACACAGGGCCCATGTTTCTATCGCCCCAAGGTGAACTTGGTGTTGCGCTGAATTGGCGGTTTGACAGGAAATATAGCCACTGGCCGTCACTGCTAAAAGTTGGCGAATAGGACTCGTATTTGTCGCTGGTGATCGTCTCGGCCTTATTTTCATCCACAGAATACAGGACGATTTGCGGACGTTGTTTACCGATTTCCGACTTAGTTAATGCAATAAAACGGCTGTCACCGGACCAGCGGATATCGGCGTAAGGCCCAAGTCCCTCGCCATTAGTGATGATTTTTTGATTGGTATTTTTCTTTAAGTCGAGCAGCCAAACGTTACCATCGTTATCGTCATGGGCGATAAATCGACCGTCACTGGACAAATTAAGACTCATTCTTAAAGTATGACCGTCTTTGGTTAACTGTTTAGCGCCACTGCTGCCATCAGCAGGGAATTGCCAAATTTCCTGCTGACCTGCCATGTCGCTAATCGCATAAACCGACTTGCCATCTTGGCTCAACACAGCTTCCCTAACGCGATAAGTCCCCGGCAGTGCAACTTGAACTAAACGCGAGCCATCAATACCCGCGATCGCCACGTGGCTGCGGGCGGTGATCACTACTTTATCGCCAGCGGGGGCCAAATTAGTTGAAGAAGCGTAATCCATAGGATCTTTTACCCAATGCTCGCGGCGCTCGGCAAAATCGGAAATGAGTTCAATATTGAGTAACGAGTCTTTAGCGGCCGCAATATCAAACACATGGATATCCGCACCCAACTGGAATACCACTTTGCCTTGGTCCATCCGCGCACCGCGGACCTGCCAATCTTTAAATTGAGTTAACTGTTTTGCACCTGAACCATCGAGTGCACTCGACCAGAGGTTGTCGTTGCCATCGCTGTCGCTAATAAAATAGAGTCTGTCCTGCCATAGCATAGGTTGGCGCACTGAGCCGTCGTGTTGGCCGCTGAGCAACTGTGCTTCGGTTTTGCTGCCGAGTTTAAAGCGCCATAATTCACCTTTTGCGCCGCCACGGTACACTTTGGCATTATCGCCAGTCACTTGCAGACCAAAGCGGGTGAAGTACACGTATTCGTTGCGATCATCAATCACACCTTCAACTGCATCGGCTAAGGGTAAATCTGTGGTGGTGAGGGTTTGAGGATCGACGCTGCGCAGCATCCAATTATTAGCAGGACCAAAGCCCGTGTCGGTAGAATATAAAATCTCGCCTTTGGCAGTCCAGCCCTGAACTCGTACACGGCTATTCTCAAAAGTCACCCGTTTAGCAACACCGCCCGTAATGGGGATCACATACACTTCGCTCGCGCCTTCATAGTTGGCAACATAAGCAACCCACTTACCGTCGGCCGAAATAGTCGCCCCTAGCTCTTCCGCAGGTAAACTCGTTAAGCGAGTAGCCGCTTTTTGACCTAAGGTCTGAGTCCATAAATCCCCTTCTGCAGTAAAGACTAAGGTTTGATCGTGCAACGCGGGCGCACGGTAATACCCTTGATTGCTCACCGCATCGGCAGCGATGGTTTGGAACGCTGTTAATGTGCCAAGGGCAAGCATACAGCAGGCGACAGAATGGCGAAGTTTCATGTATGACCTCTATCCTATTGTTATTTTTAGCAATAGACTCTTTACTACGAGATTTTGCTAGCAGATTTAGCGAAGAAATTCTTGCCATGGGCTTTTATAAAAAACCACAATCAAGTCCAAAGCATGACAATTGAGCCCAACAAGCTAGCAGAATTTGATAGAGAGTTCAGTAACTTCAAGTCAGAGAAGTTTTAGCAAATGTGTCACATCTTAAATCGCGGAGGAACAACTGAATAAAAGACAAGATTCTTTAAAGGAAAACATCAAAGATCATAACGTTACCGTATTACACTCGGATAAAAACATACCAGAGTCGGACATGAGTGGCTAACGTGAAGGGCTAATGTTAAGGGCTGACATACAGCGTCTTTAGCGGACTGTTTAGACGGCTCATATTAGACTGTTTCGCCAGTGTCATTTGTTGCCATTTATTGATCACTCGTGCAATTTCACCGTTATCCATCAATGCCTTAATCGCATGATTAAACTGCTCTAACTGGCTTTTCTCGATACTCGCTTTACTGAACATTAAATGAATATGGTTTTGATCTAACACTAACTTAAGTGGTACTAGCTTGATGCGTTGATGCTGGCTGGCGATATAGGGCATAGCTAAGGTATCTCCGACGATCATATCTCCCCTACCGTAGATAAGCATTTGCACAGACTTATCTGAGTCGGGACTTAATACTAACAAGTGCTCCTGCTCTAATCGATATTGAGATTCTTGATAATCTGCACCATACCAACCGCTAGAAGGGACAAGTAGACGCAATTTTTTGGTAAAAATGTCCTCCCATTTATCGATATTAATCTGATCTTTTTGCTCATCGAGTACAAATAAGCGCAACTCTTCATCTCGGTAATAGGTTGAAAAAAGAGCATAGTTTTGACGTTCATCCGTCATAGTCGCTCCCATCAACACATCTAACTGTCCTGCTCGCAACATCTGATGCGAGCGCTTAGCGGGCACATTAATAAAATGAACTTCACAACCAAGGTACACTGCAAATGCCCGCATCAGATCCACATCTAAGCCTTGTGCTTCTCCTTGAGGATCTTGCCAAGCATAGGGAGGCCAATCGTTGTAACCGACTTTAATCGTGTTCTTACAAGGTAAAGGGCTATTGACCTGCGACGCACTTACAGCGGGCAAGACTAAAAAAAACATAAATAAGACAGGAACGTATTTAAACCATGGCATAGGCTAAGTTACTTGCCTCTTAAGTTGATGATCCTCTCTTGATTAAGATGAAGTATAACGATTCAGTGTCAGACTTCCGCGAGGGGGTTCTACCTCAGTAAGCGTAGTTGTCACTTAGATAGCGCGCCATAAACACCGGCGAGATCACAGTAATTAGCCTAAAAAAGGACGGGGGATAATAACAAAAAAGCACAACAGCCAAGAGTGAGATCTAAACGACTCACTATGCTGCGATAAAGGCTAAGCCTGAACGCAGGAAATAAAATAAAGTTTTATAAATTTAAATCAGACACTTATAAATAATAGCAACAACTTTAGTGGGATCCCCCATATCGACTTGTAACCAAACTATGTGTGTTCCCCCCCAATTCCTCACCCTGAGCCGTGGCGGACTCTTTAGCTTCATCAAGCCGGTTTTCATGGCGGCTCACCCCAGTGACTAAAGCAAAACTATCGCAGTGGGTGACTTCAAAATCGTAGGCCACGTTAATGCGACGATATAGTTCATGCTGCTTGGTCGCACATCCAGATATTAAAACGCAAAAACATGCACTTAACAGAAAAAATTTAGACAAATCAATTAACCCACAGATTAAACACGCGGGTGAACATAACTAATTGCAATAGATAAAATTGTGAACAATGTCACATATAAGAAACCAAGGATAATACAGAAAGTTACAAATATTAATTAAATATCATGTAGTTAACTAAGGGTTGTTTTATGTTCACTGGTAACACAAGCTCATCAATTCCTCACCATAAAACTCACACTTGTAAAAAAAGGGAGCCAAGCTCCCTTCCTGCTTTTACGCCATGTTATTCCACTGCTAGGCAGACATCAGTAGGGCTAAAGCCCTTAAGCTAATATTTTGAATAAATGCACTTTTAATGCAGCAAAATCTGCCGCTAATTCCGCAGATAAGATGGGCTTACTCGCAACAGCTTCAAGCTCAGGCGGCAAGGGTAAGTTAAGCGTTAACTCTCTATCCACAACATCCTTAAATTTAGCGGGATGCGCCGTCCCCAAAAATATACCCACTTCATCGGGCACTAAGGTTAAAGATAAGGCCTTAGCCGCAATCGCCGCGTGGGGCTCAGACACATAACCCTGTGCATGCAACTCAGCTAATGCCTGTGACGTTTGATCCTCCGATAAGCGAATACCCACTAAGCTACTCAGTGGCCAGCCTAATTTCTCACAAATGGCTTCCACACGCGGCCAGTTACTGGGTTCACTCACATCCATGGCATTGGACATTGTCGCTTGAGTCGGATTGGGCTGCCATTGGCCATTGTCTAAATAACGCGGCACAGTATCGTTGGCATTGGTCGCGGCAATAAAGCGTTTAACCGGTAATCCCATTGCTTTAGCGAATAAACCTGCGGTGAGGTTGCCAAAGTTACCACTTGGCACTGAAATCACAGGATCGGCTTCATGGCGTTGTTTAGATTGGGCAACTGCTTCAAAGTAATAGCAAATTTGCGCGAGTAAGCGGCTGATGTTGATAGAATTTGCCGAGTTTAAGCTCAACCCATCGCGGACTTCGGGATCATCAAAGGCGCGCTTAACCAGATCTTGGCAGGCATCGAAATCGGACGAGACGGCAACTGTATGGATATTCTTGCCCAAAGTCGTGAACATCTTTTCCTGTAGTTCACTGATCTTGCCCTTAGGATAGAGCACCACCACATTGACTTTCTCAAGTCCATAGAAGGCATCGGCAACCGCGGCGCCAGTATCGCCCGAAGTCGCAGTCAGAATGGTTAAGCGTGTGTCGCCGACAAAGGCATTGACGCATTGCGCCATAAAGCGCGCCCCAAAATCTTTAAACGCCAGTGTTGGACCGTGGAATAATTCGAGGCAGGCACGCTGCTCATCGACGGCAACCAAAGGTAAATCAAAGTTAAAGGCACGCTCAACTAATTCATCGACCGCATCTTGGCCTAACTCAGAGGCAAGCCATGCGCCGAGTACTTTTTTACTGCGCTCAACGAATGGCAACGCCAGCAGCCCTTCAATATCGTCTAGTACGGGTATTTGACTAGGAAAGAACAAACCTCTGTCTTTACCTAACCCCAGTTGTACCGCTTCTTTAAAGCTCACTTTCTGCGAAGGGTATTTTAAATTATATAGTTCCATGCTCACTCAACCTTTTGATGCTAAACCTTAAATGCTAATTTGGGGTACTTAGTCTTAGCTAAATTAACTATTAATCGACTCTACGCGTACCTTGCTCATCGAGGCGACACACGTGGGCAAAGCCACCCACCTCGGTGAGATAATGCTGTTCTAACCAGGCTTTAGCAGTATTTGCCGTGGCTAAATCATCGGTAATCGAAAACAGCGTTGGGCCGCTGCCCGAAATCCCCGTAGTCAACATGCCTAAATCGGCTAAAGCGGCTCTGGCCTTGCCGTAACCCGGAATCGCGGCGGCGCGATAGGGCTCGGCTAACACATCCTTTAATACGCTGATCGCAAGCTTGGCATTCTGCTGGTATGACGCATGAACAAAAGCGCTTAAATAACGGCCAAAATCGATAGTGACACTTTTATCATATTGATCCGGCATGAGTTTGCGCATCATTGCCGTTGAAAGTGAAATCCCTGGATAGGCCACAACCCAATACCATTCTTTAAAACTCGGTATCGCTTCGCAAACTGTGCCCGGCACATTGAGCATCAATTGCATGCCGCCCAAATAACAGGGGGCAACATTGTCATAGTGCACACTACCGCTGATCTTCCCTTCAAACTCGCCCATCAGTTCAAGCAGTGCTTGCTCGTTATAGGGTCTATCAAAATGTTCATTCAGGGCATATAACGCCGCCACGACAGAGCTTGCACTCGAACCTAAACCACTGCCGACGGGCAGGTTCTTTTCCAGTGTCAGCGCTACGCCTCCATCTGCTTTACCCTGCGCAGTTAAAAACTCCTTACTCATGGCTGTTAAGAAGAATTCGGCACATTGGTACACAATATTGTCTTGCGGATTATCAGGTAGTTTATGGGCCCAAGCGCCGGTCTGTATCAGACTCACACCCGACGCTGCCGCGGCGATAGTCACTCTATCGCCCAGTAAACTACCATCAATCGGCGCTAATGCTGCACCGAGTAAATCAAATCCGACGCCCACGTTACCCATAGAGGCTGGAGCGTAAACGGTCAAACTCATACACTCACCTCACGAGTCCAATTCAAGGTTCTTAATACATCGGCAAAGGCACCAGCAGCGGTCACTTCAGTCCCTGCGCCATAGCCGCGTAGCACAAAGGGAATGGGCTGATAATAACGGCTATAGAACGCCAAGGCATTTTCGCCGCCTTTAACGCTATAAAGTGGATCATTTGCATCCACTTCGGCGATACGCACACGGCACACACCATCCTCGATTTGCCCAACATAACGCAGCACTTTACCTTGGGCTTTGGCCTGCGCCACTTTTGCGGCAATTACGGCATCAACTTGCGGCAATCGTGCCATAAAGCTTTCAACATCACCTGAATCATCAAACTCGGCAGGCAATACAGATTCCACCTGCACGTCACTGAGCTCTAACTTTAATCCCACTTCACGGGCAAGAATGAGCACCTTACGCGCCACATCCATACCGCTCAAATCATCACGGGGATCGGGCTCAGTAAAACATTTTTCCCGCGCAAGACCGGTCGCTTCGGACAGTGTCATGCCTTCATCGAGCATGCCGAAGATAAAAGATAAAGAACCCGATAAAATACCGTTAAACTTATGCAGTTTGTCACCCGCAAATAACAGTTTTTTCAGGTTATCGATCACAGGTAAACCCGCGCCGACTGTGGTTTCGTATAAGAATTGGCGACGCTGTTTTAATGCCGTTTGGCGCAGTGCTTGGTAATAAGCATAATCGCGGGTATTAGACTTTTTATTGGGCGTGACTACATGCAAACCTGCGTTCATCACATCCAAATACAGGTTCGACACTTGCTCGCTCGAAGTGCAATCCACCAGCACTGGGTTAAGCAATTGTTGCTCTTTCACCCATGCGAGTAGCACAGGAATATCACAGGCTTGCTGACTATCGGCAAGTAAACTAGACCAGTTGCTTAAGTCGATACCCGCGCTGTCGAGTAACATCTTGTTCGAATTCACTATACCGCAAACACGGATACTGATGTGCTGCTCTTTAAGCATGGCGGACTGTTGTTTTATCTGCTCGAGCAGGCCTGCGCCCACATTGCCGCAACCCACTAAAAACACATCTAAATACTGCTGCACATCGAAAAAGCCTTGATGACAAGCCGCCACCGCATGCTTAGTCTTACGCTGCTCGATCACAGTCGAAATCGAGCGCTCGGACGAACCTTGGGCGATGGCGATAATGTTCACGCTTGCCTGCGCTAACGCTTGGAAGAAACGCGCCGCCACTCCTTTATGGGTGCGCATGCCATCACCAATCAAGGATACAATTGCCAGTTCATGGCGCATAGCGATAGGCTCAAGCAAATCACTTTTTATTTCTAATTCAAACTCTTGCTCTAAGGCCCATTTCACTTTGGCCGAGTCAGACGTCGCCACACAGAAACTAATACTGTATTCAGAAGAACTTTGAGTGATTAAAGACACAGACACGCCGCTGCGGGAAATCGCCGCGAGGGTACGGCTCGCCATGCCAACCATGCCTTTCATGCCTGGGCCTGATATATCGAACATGGTCTGGTTATCTAAATTGGAGATAGCTTTAACCTGCAAGCCGGTTTCATCGGCTTGGTTTGATACCAGAGTGCCGGGCGCATCGGGGTTAAAACTGTTTTTGATATAACAGGGAATATGGAACTGGGCGATAGGCGCAATCGTCTTAGGATGCAGTACCTTAGCGCCAAAATAGGAGAGTTCCATCGCCTCTTGATAGCTGAGTTGTGATAACAGCTTAGCATCGGCAACCACACGGGGATCGGTATTATAAACACCGTCAACATCGGTCCAGATTTCACAGCTCGAAGCATCTAAACAGGCGGCGAGCACGGCAGCAGAATAGTCAGAACCATTACGGCCTAACGTCACCACTTTGCCCTGTTCATCGGCGGCGGTGAATCCCGGCATTACCCATACGCGCTTTTCACCTAATGCCAACGCACGAAACCTTGGCTTACTCACAGCGATATCGACCACGGATTCTAACGGCCGACCACGACCCAGAAACAAGGCGCGAGGATCGAGTTGAGCAGACGTGATCCCCTTAGATAGCATCACTTGTTCCATCAAGGCTGCAGATAAACGCTCACCTGCCACCACGATTTCAGCACGTATGCCATCGGGACACTCTTGCAGTAAGCTAATGCCACGTAATCTATCCTGCCAAATCACCAGCTGCGCATTAAGTCCAGAAAAGAGCTGTTCACTCTGCTCACTCGACAACATTGAAGTAACAGCATCTTGGTATAGCGAGGTAAATACCCGCTCAACATGCTGCAGCACAGACGAATAATCTTCACCTTTAACGGCTACATCAACCATTTCTAGTAACGCATTTGTCACAGTCGCCGGGGCCGATAGCACAGTGGCTATGGGTTCAAGCTTAGATGACTTAGCAACGATATCCGCCGCCATCGAGAATCGCTGCCAATTTGCAAGCGAGGTACCACCAAATTTCATTACTTTCATCTTGTTCTCCTGTACCGCGCCCGACTTAGAAATAAGAGCTAGAAACAAAAAAGCCCGCTTCTTTGTGGGAAGCGGGCTCATCGTTAAAATTCTTTAGGGTGTATCAGCCCGCCCCCACTGTTGTTGTAGTGGTGGTTGTAATAATGGTAGTTACTACGAAACCTAGGCTATGCATGTGTTTGGGCTAATCCATGTTAATTTCTTGATAAACAGAATTGCTTTTTTTACCCGCGCTTGTCAACCCCTAAAATGGATTATTTATAGGCAAATATTAACGCTCGATAAAATACTGTATCAAGATTCGTTAATATGAAGTTTTCTAGGGGTAAAAATGCGATTTACGCAATAGATAACTGTTGACGTCAACGTAACATGGCACGAAAACCATTATGTAATCACTTGTTTTACATAAAATTATTTATAGTGCACTTTAAAACAATGCGTTATTTGTTCTACCTCATCACTCAGGCTAAATTGACAGGCTAACGAGCAAAAATCACATTACTCATCCTTTCTACCGTAAAGCACCGACAAATTTGCCTAAAAAAACCTGTGCGATATCTAACATAAGCCACTTCAAATTATCGCCAGCACTAAAAAAGCACGTTATTATGCGCGCACATTACGAATTGGAGGCGATATGAAGATCACTCAACACAGCGCGGTAACCATTCATTACCGTTTATCAGATCAAGAAGGCAGACTATTAGAAGACTCTTTCGACTCTGAACCTATGCTATATCTACACGGCACTGAAAACCTGATCCCAGGTTTAGAAGCCGCATTAGATGGTAAAAGCAAAGGCGAAAAACTCGATGTCACTATTAGTGCCGAAGAAGCCTATGGCCCTTATCACGATGGCCTACGTCAAGCCGTGCCATTAGAAGCCTTTGGTGATATCGAAGATATCGTCCCAGGTATGCGCTTCATCGCTGAAACTGAAATGGGTCAACGCCCTGTTCAAGTCATGGAAGTGAAAGACGATGTGGTTATCGTCGATGGCAACCATCCTTTAGCGGGCCAATCGCTCAATTTCAGCGTCGAAATCGTTGACGTTCGTGAAGCCTCAGCCGAAGAAATCGCTCATGGCCACATTCATGCCCAAGGCGGTTGTGGAAGCCATGGACATGATCACGACCACGGCGGTGGATGCTGTGGCGGTTCAGGTAAACAAGAAGCGGGCGGATGTTGTGGTGGTTCAGACCACGATCATGGACACCACCATGAAGAACACGAAGCCTGCGACACACCTAAAACAGGCTGTGACGGCAATGGCGGCTGTGGTTGCCGCGGCTAAACAAAGCCTGATACCAGAAGTTAAACGAGAAGTTGTTTATCCGTAAGTGATTAAACAGCCATTGTTTAACCTTTTAAGATGCACGCCCTTAATTTAAGGTCGTGCATTTTTTATACACAAGCGTTTATAATATTCGTAATAGATAAATAACTGACTGGTAAATTGAAGTATTCAAATTTTATATGAATATTTTCAATTAGATATTGATATCAACCTAAGTTAAGCGACGGAGTGCTTATGTTAACCAAACCCCTTTACGAAATTTTGCCTTTTGGCTACATGGCGCTTGGTAGTTCGAGTTTTATTGCACTCGACATCAACTATGCCTTGATAGCGGCAACTGTGGTATTTGTATTAGGTGCGAGGATCTACGTTATGCGTTCTCAAAACCGTCGAACAGACTCGGCTAAGCGGCGTAAATCGGGTTATCTTCCCGAGATAATTTATAACTTCCTACCTTTTATCTATCTCTTAGCAGCGCTGGCTATCTTTAAATTCCTTCCCAAGGATCTTTACCCAATTCTGGCTATCTGTTTACTCAGCTACGGCTTATACATTCTGGTTCGTCGTTCCCTCTATCGTCGTCATAAGCTTCCCATCACGCCTTAAGACTTAGTTCTATTCACCACAGTAGGAGCAGATGATATTCACAAAAGTTGTATCCACATGAACACTAACCAATTAATTTTTGAACTTTCGCCCTATGCTCAGAAGACATATTCTTCAAATAATTAGAACAACGTGTAATCGTTGCAATACTGACTTCATATTCCGCAGCGATATGCCTTTGACTCATTTCCCCGTCTAGCAGCAATTGAAAGACCTTCAAACGTCCAGCAACGGCACTACGTTCTTCTTCGGTTAACAGTAAATGAAACAACACAGAAAGATCTTCATAATTGCTGTGGCTCAAAATTTTTTCTAATACTAGATCCCAGTTAGCTCGCATAATCACCCTCATAAGTACTGTTCAAGCATTACATTAGCAGTCTAACAGATTTCGCCTACTTACAAATAAATTGTTACGTTTAGCCGTCTTATCCAAACAAAAACTGACAAAATTGCTTCTAGTACATCAAGTTAATTTGTGTACAATAGGAGTGCAATGTCACACTTCGACGCTAATTTGTGAGAATACGATGAAAAAATTACTACTTACTCTCGTTGCCAGTACCTTATTGGCTTCAACTGCTCAAGCACACAATTTCGAAGACTCTAAAGATGCAATTGAATACCGCCAATCTGCATTTGGTCTTATTGCTTATAACTTCGGCGATATGGCTGCCATGATGAAAGGTAAAAAACCTTTCGAAGCAGAAACCTTCGCAATGCGCGCAACGAATGTTGCTGCATTATCCAAAATTCCTTTCGAAGGTTTTATTGATGGCTCAGACAAAGGTGATACCGAAGCCCTAGCCAAAGTTTGGCAAGACAGAGCTGATTTTGATGCAAAAATGAAAACCTTCCAAGAGAATGCTGCCATTCTGGCTACTGTAGCTCAAAAAGGTAATCAAGCTGAAATCAAACAAGCCTTTATGGACACAGGAAAAAGCTGTAAAAGTTGTCACGACATTTATAAGAAAGATTAGTTTGACGTTGTTTTCCCATCAAAAAGCCTGCTAAATAGCAGGCTTTTTGATGTTCCCAAACTAAGTATCAATCTACAGAACTTGCACTATTGGCCACATTAAATAGCCAAAGACCACAGCAGCGCATACTGTGAACAGCACTAAAGCAAGCCACTCAGACTTGAATCGAAGCTCGCTCTTCGCACTTGATGAAAAAGCAACCTTCGAGACTTTCTTGTAACCACTGATCATAGCACCAACTAACTTATCCCCTTTCATGGCATGAATAATCACAGCCAGTACATGAATGGCACTCAGCAAGAGAATAAGGTTAAAGTTCGTTTTGTGTAACCAAGTCAAAAATCCACTGGTATCTGAACTGACATAGCTATATAGCTGACCTTCGGTAAAAATATCATCGGTCGCAAAAAGGCCTGTAACTAATTGAAGGCTAATAATCCCAATCAACGCGATGACCATATAGCCACCGATAGGATTGTGTCCAAGTACCACAGACATCCCTTTAGTTCGAATCGATCTCAAGTAATCGAGTACAACTTTGGGGTGATGAACAAAGTGGCTAAACCTTGCCGTATCGCTACCAATGAGCCCCCAGAGGATCCTAAATCCAATAAGGATCAGCAAACTATAAGCAAAAATTTGATGCCACTGCATTTCGCCCGCATCGGCACTCCACCATAAAAGTGCCAACAGACACACCATGCCCCAATGGAAAATTCGCGTGGGTAAATCCCAGACCTTAATTTTAACGTGTTCAGTATTCATAAAATGGGCAAACTCAAAGTGACCGAATGGAATAAGTAGAGGTATTTTATCGGGATTCGGGATGAAACTTAAAGTAAATATAAGTAAATAAGGGCAAAGACTGCGGAGTTATCCCATCGAATATGACCCCATTTAGCTGGCAATACAAGGCTTTTGGGCCAAGAATTATTGATATTTGTCTAAGTGATCAAATATCCAACGAACAGTATCTAATGGGCACAAAAACGTGATCTACATCTCGTTTTATAGTGCGAACCTTGGTAATCTGAAATCCAAGGAAACAACAGAAGGTTCGAAATATGCTAAAGATTACTAGCAAGCAACTTGAAGTCACATCTCCTATTCGCGAACGCATTGAAAGCCGTTTTGAAAAACTTTCAAGGCATGATGTGCAAATGATAAATCCCCATGTAATCATTACGGAGGAGAAACCTGGTTTCAAAATTGAAGCATCGGTTGGCATCCCAAATGGAGAACTCTTCGCTCAAGCAAAACATGAAAATTTATATACTGCGATTAACGCTATGGGCCAAAAATTAGAGAAGCAGCTCAATCGCATAACACACAAACCTGAAGCTCAACGCTCCACATCACTAACACCGACTAATAATGTTGTTGAAATTGACGACGAGTACGAGGAGGAAGATGCGGCATAATTTAAATCTGGTGAGTGCGAGAAACGCATCACTTTGAGAGCAATAAAGTAGAAATATTTAATCAGATCACAGTTTTTACAAAAGCTTAGTGCAATCATTTTAATGATGAAAAAAACAGTTCTTTTGACTAAATACCTACTACACTTTACAAAGTGACAGCAAGAATCGAAGTGGTGCGGATTTAAATCGTTTCAAATGTTGATTTACTTTAAATTTTGATTTACAAATATTGATTAACAGATCTTAAGTTCTAAGTAACGTTACTGGATATAACTAAGGAGCACTACTAATCTAAGCTATATAGTTTTAAGTACTAAGGTTTACTGTTAATGATTAATTTTACTTATAATTTCTACGTTTAAAAGTTCAATTTTTATTTTCAACTAGGTTCCACTTTCAATAGCAAGTTTGGAAAGGAGGCAACACAAGAGCGAACAATTTGATTTTAGAAACAATCAAGTATGTTGGCATTCACTAAAAGCAGTACTCAATTTTGACCCAATATCAGGATGACCACCAGAAACAGGCGGCATTGCTGAATACCAGAGTTAACATAAGGAGCCGAGTACAGTACAACGAGTACATTAGCAAAATCTTTAACTATCAAATTTTTTATATCCACAATGGAGGCTCAGGTAAACATAAACAAAAATCACATTTACAAAAGCTACATGAATAAAAGCGTTTATTGTAAAATGGGCCGGCACCAATGATTGCTAAACACTGAGATAAATGAGGTAACAACTGTCACGTTTAGTTAGATGTAGAGATGTAGATTAGTTATATGAAGAGATGTAGATTAGTTATATGAAGAGAGTCATATTTATACTGATATGTTAGTTAGCGTTTTTAGCGTGTGATTTAATGTAAGTGTTTAATGTAAGTGCAATACGTTGGTTTGATTAAAAGTCATTAGTTTACTTAGTGTTATTTGTATAGTAAAAACTGTAAATCGTATAAATGTTTATTTATGTAATGTGTTAACGTTTACCATTAGTTGAGTTTTGATATTTACAGACACCTTAAATAATGTTTACTTATCAACTAAAAAGGAGGAAATCTAGACTTGACGAAAATTGTAATAACAGTAAATGAGAGCTTTTTATACGCTCCATGTATTAACATGTTAGGTTTTAAATTAAAAAGTAATAATGGTAATAATGGTAATAATGGTAATAATGGTAATAATGGTAATAATGGTAATAATGTAAGTAGCAAGACCTAAACGCGTGACAAGGCTAAGCTGTTCTTACAGCAAAATGTACCTAGTACAACCAATGAGCCGTAAATCGTTTATTTTTAAATGTTCGTTTTGTTAGTGTTAGTTTTTAATGTTATAGCTCCATGCAAGTGTTAATTGTTAAAATATAAGTGCAAGACATGTCAACGTAAGTTCGCTGGTACTGCAAACTGCATAGTTTCAAGGTTATACGCTATGCCGCATAAAGTACTTGTTAATGTTCATTGTAAATGCAAGTCGTTATCTAGTGAGTTGTCAACGTTTTACTGTTACACGTAAATGTAAGATAAACGAATGTGTTACCTTGTCCCACACTGACCATAAGGAGGATAAACTCGCTTGACCATATATACATACTTGAACCAAACCAGCGCACCCTCGGGTGCGCTTTTTTTAGATTACCTTTAAGAAAGTTTTGATTGACAGCTAAGCCCTAGCCCTTTAGTTTTAAGACCATGAAAATGATAACAGCAGCTTTTTTTACTTTCTTTTTTACACCCCCACTCTAGGAGGCGGATTTACTGTGTAAAAACGAAAGTAAAAATCCAAAGCCTCCCAACTGGGAGGCTTTTTTGTCTTAAACGATTGATAAAATACATGGCGGCAATTGAGGTCAGAATGCATACACCACAGCCTTTAAATCAAACCCGAGAGCAGATCACCCATCTGGATAATGAACTGCTGGCATTACTCGCTGAGCGCCGTCGCTTAAGTTTAGAAGTAGCCCGTAGCAAAGAAGTAGATGTCAGACCCATCAGAGATACTCAAAGGGAAAAAGAACTGCTCGCTCGACTCGTGAAAGAAGGCAGAGAGAAAGGATTAGATGCCCACTATGTTATCTCCCTTTACCAGAGCATCATTGAAGATTCAGTATTGAATCAACAAGCTTACCTTCACGGCCGCGCCAATCCAGAGACACAAAAACAACAGTATTGTATCGCTTACCTCGGTGCTAGAGGTTCATACTCTTATCTCGCAGCTACACGCTATTGCCAACGTCGCCAAGTTGAAATGCTGGACTTAGGTTGCCAAAGTTTCGATGAAATAGTGCAAGCCGTTGAGTCTGGACATGCTGATTATGGTTTCCTGCCGATTGAGAACACATCTTCAGGTTCAATCAACGAAGTCTACGACGTGCTACAGCACACCAGTCTGTCGATTGTTGGCGAAACGACGATTGAAGTCAGCCATTGCCTACTAGGAAAAGCTGGCAGTAAATTAGCTGAGATCAAAACTGTCTATGCCCACCCTCAGCCTATTAGCCAATGCAGCAGATATTTAACTCAACACAAAGACTTGAGACTGGAATACTGCTCAAGCAGCGCAGAAGCAATGGAAAAGGTAAACCAAAGTCCAGATAACAGTGCAGCAGCGATTGGCAGCGCCGAAGGTGGTGCACTCTATCAACTTGAGTCCATAGAAGCAGGTTTAGCTAATCAGAAGATCAACCAAAGTCGCTTTATCGTTGTTGCTCGCAAAGCCGTTGCCGTACCAGAGCAGTTACCCGCTAAGACTACATTGATCATGGCAACAGGCCAAAAAGCCGGTGCTTTAGTGGAAGCCTTACTGGTTCTAAAAGCGCATCAGTTAAACATGAGCAAATTAGAGTCACGCCCGATTCCAGGAACACCTTGGGAAGAGATGTTCTATTTGGATATCGACGCGAATATCTCCAGTGAATCCATGCAGGCGGGTTTAAAGCAACTCGAGCGAATCACCCGTTTTATCAAAGTATTAGGCTGTTATCCTTGTGAAACAGTCAAGCCCACACAGCTGAGCAACAGCCAGCTACTGATTGAGCCCAGCACCTCTAAGGATCAAGTCATCAGCGAAAATGGTTCTAATGCCAGTCCAGTTCGATATAGCAAAGTCTATAAAGAGCAAGCCAGTGAAATCAACTGTGGCGCAATGACAATCGGTGCAGGGCATGTCTGTGCCATAGCCCAAATCACACTGAACAATGACATTTCACACTTAGCGTTATCGGCTTTCGAGCAGCAAGTGAAGCAGCTTAAAGAAGCGGGATTCCAAGCCGTTTTGCTCAGCGCTGTTAATCAACTGACTATGGCAGAAGTTACTCTCGCTAAACTACGCCAAATCCTGCATCAATATGGCCTAGTGTGCATTATTGCCATAGCGCAAGAAACCGATATGCCATTAGCAGTCCAGCACGCCGATATGTTATTCCTCGCAGGCAAGCAGATGTTTAACCAAACTTTACTGACTCAAGCTGGAACCCTACCGATACCATTAATACTTGAGCGTAACGATATGGCAAGTTTTGAAGAATTACTCACGGCAACAGAAGTCATTTTAAGCCAAGGCAATCAGCAACTGGTTCTGTGTGACTCTGGCATTAGAACCTTAAATAATGCCAATCTACCTTCACTCGATTTAGCGAGTCTGATCCAGATTAAAGCCACGAGCCATTTGCCGATTTTAATCAACCCAAGTTATGCCGTATCAGATGATGCCCTATTGGTTCAAACACAGGGAATTAAACAGCTTAAAGTGGATGGATTGATACTCAATTGTCCACTAGCTAGCAGTGATGACCATGAGTCGCTTAACTTAATAAGCGCTGTGGTACGGGAATTATATCGGGCAAATTAAAGCTTTGATCTTGAGTGATTTAATTTAAAGTGAAATGTGGTTAGTTCGAAGTGTGTTAAGGGATAAATGAGGCTTCTTTTATCCCTAATTGACTCAGACAAGCTTGCTAGCGAGTGTAATGACTAGCAGGCTTAATATTGTTTAGTATTGCAGCGCAGTGAGCCTTTATGCATTTTAAGAAGAGCCAACAGCACTCGATGGTTCAGTAACGGCATTACTCCTACGGATAAGCCCTGTCATAGTAGAGCCCTGCACTAGAATCGAAAATACGACGACGGCATAGGTCATCACTAACAGCAACTCCCGCAGCTCCACACCACCAATAGCATCTATGACGATACCCTCTGGCAAACTCATCGCCATAGCGAGGGCTAATCCTCCCCTTAAGCCACCCCAAATCAAAATCGTCTCTGCATAGGGGTTGTATGACTTAAACAATCGAAAGCCTAAATAAGGTAATAACACACTCATTGCACGCGCCAACAAGACTATTGGTATAGCCACAAACATAAACCACCATAATGGTGCTTTGAAAGTGACTAACAAAAGCAATAAACCAAGCAATAGGAAGAGTAAGGCATTAAAGAAGGATTCAATCAGCGACCAAAAAGCAAATAGTTTCACTCGCTCGTTACGAGCAAAAAACTTAGGCACGCTGAAATTTCCTATGATCATCCCCGCACTCACCATAGCTAAAGGACCTGAAACACCAAGCACATCCGCCATGACATATCCCGCGGTTGGGATCAGCAGGGTAACCAGCATTAATTGCGTTTCTTCCTCGCAGTAGCGGAAAAAATGATGCAGCAGAAAACCAAGCACGCCACCGTAAATAACCCCACCTACCGCCTCACGAATAAATAACTCAGAGATATGGATAAACGTCAGTGGCTCGGTGGAGAAAGCCAATTGCGATATTGCCACAAAAATCACTAACCCTATGCCATCGTTAAATAAAGATTCACCTTCTACTTGAATCGCAATATCTTCCGGCGCACCCATTTTCTTTAAAATAGCCAAAACAGCGATAGGATCGGTGGGCGAAATCAAGGCGCCGAACAGTAAGCAGTGGCTGAATTGTAGCGGGAGACCCAGCATAGGCGCGAACCAAAATAACAGCCCACCTATAATAAATGTCGACAATAAGGTGCTTATAAAAGCAAGGATTAGGATCTCCCACTTTTGATGCCTCAGTATTTTTAAGCGGATTTGTAATGCGCCGGCAAAGAGTAAAAAACCGAGCATGCCATTGAGCAGTAAAGCTTGAAAATCGAGTTTCTCTAAGCCAGAGACAAAATACACATAAACGTCCCCACCTAAGGCCTTTCCCCCAAAGAGCAACAACAAACTCATTCCTAGGGCAATAGCAGTAATGGCCACAGTTTCCTGAAGTTTATGGACGCGAGAGGAAATAACCGAAGTCACTAGCGCCAACGCGCAGAGGACACACAGAATTTGGTAGCTGGACATAAGAGCCTCTAAAAATCATCAATTTAGAGACTCTAGCACAAGTTTAGATTTCTAAACCATCCAATAGACTTAACCACCCTTTAATGATCCTGTGGCAAAACCAAATGATCCCAAAGAGATAAATCGAAAGACTGAGCCAAGTCAGTGGAACGCAATAGCCGAGCACTAGCAAGCCAAGAAAGGCGAGATTAGAATGCCGTTGCCAACGCAAATGCGACGCCAATAATGGATTACCATGGAATTGGCGTTGGGAAAGATTAATGAACAAACTTAGCAGCACAGGAAGTAATAATAAGGGAAAACCCGACATCAAGGCGTACAACAAATGTCCCAGAGTACGGTCTTCAATTTTTGCGGCATAAGTGGTTGTCATTGTCATTGAGAGACTCCAGCCAGACTAATAGACTGGGCGCGAACATCATACGCCCTTGTCATTAACCTTACGTTCTCACTGAGATAAGCGCAACTAAGGATTAGAAATATTTCCATCCATTTAAAAATAAGTCACAAGTAAATGATGCTAATTAGCAGCACGTTAAAGTTTAAGTGTCACGTCGGATGCTAATGTTGTGGAGCAAGCGAGTACAAAACCGGCTTCAATTTCTGCAGTAGTCAGTGTCATCACGCTTGTCGATACCGTTTCGCCCTCCAAGACTTGACACTTACACGCGCCGCAAACGCCCGAACGACAGGCCGCAATAATCGGCAAACCTTCCGCCTCAATTCCCTCCAGCAGACTTTGTCCTTGATTTAGCGTCGTGCTTCGATCGCCAATAGACAAGGCGAAAGCCACTTCTGGTGGGTTTTCACTCGTTCCATCTGACGAGTTTGCTTGCATAAGCTGACTGCGGGCAACTTTCTCGGCCGTGGCAAAACTCTCATGGTATAACCGACTCATATCAAAATTGAGTTCGACCAATAAGGTTTTTACCGCTTGCATATAAGGTTCTGGCCCACAAAGGTAGATAGTACGCTCTGCAAAATCAGGTACTAAGGTTTGTAGCATCTGTGCACTTAACCGCCCGAAATCGAATGCTATCTTTGGTGAACACCCCAGTGTTTCAGTGACAGTCTCAAGTGCGTAGCTGAGCTTAAATGCATTAAAACGGTTGGCCATAGTCGCCAATGATGACTTAAAAATAATATCATTCTCTGATCGCGCACTGTGCACAAAGGCAATATCGGCATCAATTTGTGTATCAGTCAGATAACGCGACATAGAGTACATGGGGGTAATACCGCAACCAGCACTCAAAAAAAGGTATTTCTGCGCCGTTATAGCTAACAGATTAGCATCTAACTTTTCAGTCTCTGGCTGTTTATGGCTTAGCCGAGCAATATCAAACAGATTAAATTGCCCCGCGGGCGGCAGCACTCGCACACTCTGGCCGAGTAATAGATTGTCGATAAGATAATTAGATACGAGTCCACCCGCAACACGCTTAATCGTCACCATCAAGGAATATGGCCTAGATGGCGATGATGACAAGGTATAACTGCGGCACACTTGCTCGCCATTAATCTCAAGCACAAAGGTCATAAACTGACCGGGTTTATAGTCAAACTTCATCGGCTCGCCCGCTTGAAAACGAAAACTCACGACATCCGAGGTTTCATTCCAGCGTTCGACGCACACTAATTGATTAACACTTCCGGGTTTATGGGGCGAAACCGATAATGCCCGCGCTCCCGCTATCACACTCATGTTCATAGCATTTACCCACAAAACACTGCGGCCTCAGTAAACAAGCCAAAACCGCAGTTCAGCAACAATTCTTGGTTGATTTAAGCCACGTTTAACATATTTTTTAAATCGGCTTCGACTGTCGTGGTATTACGCAAGCCAAACTTATCTTCCAAAACTTTGGCTAAATTGGCCGTCAGGAATGCAGGTGGCGTCGGGCCTGTTCGAATATTTTTAACGCCAAGTGACAACAGCGTCAGCAGTACTACAATGGCTTTTTGCTCAAACCAAGAAAGCACTAAGCTCAGAGGTAATTCATTGATATCACATTCAAACACTTCAGCTAATGCAATCGCTAACTGAATCGCTGAATAGGCATCGTTACATTGGCCCACATCGAGCAAACGTGGAATACCGTTAATGTCACCAAATTCGAGCTTATTGAATTTGTACTTACCACAGCCTAGCGTCAGGATTATTGAATCCTTAGGTGTGGATTTAGCAAGTTCAGTGAAGTAGCTTCTGTCAGCTTTGTCGCCATCGCAACCGCCAACAAGGAAGAAATGCTTAATCGCACCACTCTTCACATTTTCAACCACGGCGGGCGCTGCGGCCATCAAGGCATTACGGGCAAAACCAATAGTGATAGTGTGTGGGATTTCATCATAGATAAAGCCTTCTAAGGCTAACGCTTTATCAATGACAGCCGAGAAATCATCTCCTTCGATATGCACCACACCAGGCCAGCCCACTATGCTGCGAGTAAAGATACGATCACTATAACTACCCACATTTGGATCGATAATACAGTTAGATGTCATCACCACAGCGCCAGGGAAATTGGCAAATTCTTGCTGTTGATTCTGCCAAGCACTGCCGTAATTTCCGACAAGATGTGCATATTTTTTAAAGGCTGGATACGCCAGTGCAGGAAGCATTTCACCGTGGGTAAACACATTGATACCCTTGCCTACAGTCTGCTCGAGAATAAGCTCTAAATCCTTCATGTCATGGCCAGAGACTAGTATGGCTTTGCCCTTAACTGACTTAGTGTTGACCACAGTTGGCTCAGGATGACCAAAGGCTTGAGTTTCACCCGCATCCAGCATTGCCATTATGTGGTAGTTCAACTGACCTATGTCCATAGCCGTAGTAAACAGCTTATCGCCATCAACACTCGGCTCACCTAAGAAAGACATAATTTCATGGAAGCGCCCTGCCACATCAGCATCAGTCTGACCCAACACGCGAGCATGCTCCATATAAGCAGCCGCGCCCTTAAGACCATATAAACACAATAACCTCAATCCCATGATGTCTTCATGAACTTCATGCTTATCTTTATTCAGCAATGCAATCGGTGCCTGCGCTAGCATTTCAATCTTACTGGTCCCCAGCACTAACTGAGCGACTTGCGGCACTTGCTCAGCAGCAATACCGGCTTGTTCACAAGCCGCTTCGTAAGAAGCTTTTAACTGAGCACGATACTTAGCCGCCTGCTGGATATAAGCCATAATGCGCTCATCATCGAAGTTGACGTTGGTGAGGGTCGCGAAAAAGGCTTTAGGCACAAAACTATCAATTTCAGCATCGATAATGCCCAGCTCGCGAGCTTTAACCGCATAAACAGACACGCCTTGCAGCATGTAAATCAGCAAGTCTTGCAGATCGGACGTTGCCGCCAACTTGCCACACATACCTTGGGAATAACTACACCCATTGCCAGCGGGTGTACGAATGGTTTGCTCACACTGAATACAGAACATGGATAGACTCCTAATTTAAATTCATGCTTTATTTTTGCATGTTTAAAGCTAGTCTACCTAAACGTGCCATAAGCGACACTCATTTCTAAAGTGAGATGCTAAATGTTAGAGAAAGATCACCTTAAGCAATTACTAATAAATACAATGTGACCTGTTAAAAATCCATAAAAAAATGCCCATCAATGATGGGCGTTTTAAAGAGTAACTGTTTATTTATTAATTGATTTTCATATCATTAACCGATTGCAGCATAATACGGCTTTCGCGTTGGAATTGAGGGGCAAAATCCCCAAACCATTTGGCGACACTTTGGAACTGCTTAATAAACTCGTTCCTGTCACCCCGTTTTAGTAGCTCTAACGCTTCACGGTAGTTGTCTAAATAATCACCAATAGCATGCTGACTATCTTGCTGGGCAAAAATAATATCGGCGTAAAGCTCTGGGCTTTGGGCGAATAAGCGCCCTACCATAGCCAATTCTAATCGGTAAATCGGCGAGCTAAATTGCAGTAAAGTATCGATATCTGCCTCTTCCTTACACAGATTCAAACCATACACAAAGGTCGAGAAGTGACGCATTGCCTGCACTAGCTGCATCGCATTGTCGTGACGCTCTGGTTCTGCTTCGACAATCCGCGCGCCCCAAATGGCGATCTGCTCAAGCAACCACTGGTATTTTTCCGGCAAGCGACCATGACACACCACCACGACTTGCTTCGCCAGACTGCCCACATCAGGACCAAACATAGGATGAAAACCAACGACAGGACCAGAATGCGCCTCAAGCATGGCTTTAACCGGCTCAGTCTTGATGGAGGTCAAATCTGCCAGAATGCAATCTGCTGGTAACTGGGTCAGTTTTTCACGAATAAGCTCACAGGTAATCGCAATAGGCACTGTCACTAACACCATCCCCGCATCGGCAAATAAGCTATCCGCTTGCCGCCAATCATCTTTATCGAGCAGATTCACTTGGTAGCCAGATAAGGTCAGCATTTGTGAAAATAGCCCACCGAGTTGCCCTTTACCGCCGACAATCACCACTGAGCCAAGATCTTTTTTAACTTGCTTAAAACCAACATCTTTTTCATTGAGGTAAGACTCACGCATCAAGCGACGCAAAATATCTTCGATCAACTGCGGCTCGATCCCCATAGTTTTTGCTTCTTCACGACGTTTAGCCAGCATGGCGGCTTCACGCTGAGGAGCATAAATAGGTAAACCGGCGCCGTGTTTCACCGTGCCCACTTGCGCAACGAGATCCAAGCGCTTACGCAGTAAGTGCAGTAATTGCTGATCAACACCATCAATCAGGCCGCGAAGGTGTTCTAATTCGGCCGTTGTTTTTTCATTCATACCTGAGTCCATTAAGCTGTAACCAATTTAAGCGTTAGCTACTTTAAGCATATCGAAACGCGTTGGAAGTATTGAAGATAACTTCGCTGCGCCTTCCCGTAAAATGGTTTCTGTTTTTTCCCAATTAATACAAGAATCTGTTACAGAAACACCGTAAGCTAGCTCGCTTAATGGCCTATCACAACTTTGATTGCCTTCATTTAAATGACTTTCTAGCATGACGCCAATAATCGACTTATTGCCGTTATAAATCTGCTCGAACACATCTTCACAGACAGGCTTTTGGCGGCTGTAGTCTTTGGATGAATTGCCATGGCTGCAATCGATGATCAAACGTGCATTGAGTTTGGCTTTGTGGAGCTGCATTTCACATTCAGCCACACTCGCCGCATCATAGTTGGGCGTTGCACCACCGCGTAAAATCACATGGCCATCGGGATTACCTGCAGTTTGCAATAATGCGACTTGGCCCTGTTGGTTAATACCCATAAATCTGTGACTGCTGGCCGCCGATTTTAGCGCATTAATCGCCACATCGAGCTTACCATCGGTGCCATTTTTAAAGCCCACCGGCATAGAAAGACCCGATGCCATTTCCCTATGGGTTTGCGATTCAGTGGTGCGAGCGCCAATGGCAGACCAAGTCACTAGCTCAGAAATGTACTGAGGACTGATAGGATCGAGTGCTTCGGTAGCAACTGGCAGTCCTAACTCGGCCAACCAAATCATTAGCTCACGGGCCATTTTCAGGCCTTTTTCGACATCGAAGGATTCATCCATATCGGGGTCGTTGATCATGCCCTTCCAACCTACCGTGGTACGCGGCTTTTCAAAGTACACTCGCATTAAGATGTAAAACTCATCACTGAGTTCATCGTGCAGAGTTTTAAGCCTTAAAGCGTATTCTTTTGCGGCGGCGATATCATGGATTGAGCAAGGGCCAGTGACAATCAATACTCGATTGTCACGCTTATGAACAATATCAGCCACGGTTTTGCGGGCATTGAGGATATAGCGATAAGCATGCTCAGAGAGTGGCAAGGCATTTTTAAGCTCTTGCGGCGTGATTAAGACTTTCTCTGAACTGATGTGTACGTTGTTAATCGTATCTTGTTGCATGCTTACCACCTAAGACTTAGTGTTTAACCCAGTTGTCGAAGCAGGACTTCAAGTCAGCTTGGGTATTCATTTCGGATAAAAAATAGCGTAAATCCATCGCAATGTAATTCTGTAACACTACACCATTACAGTAATGGCGACCACTATGCCTGTTCATTCTCTTTAGATCAAGTATAAATACTCAAAAAACAGCAACAAAAAACCGCCACTAGGGCGGTTTTCTGTGCGAACACTACGTCTTGTTTTCTGTAGCGGTAACTATTACTTAGTTGCCAGCTTCTCACGGATACGTGCAGATTTACCTGAACGATCACGCAGATAGTACAGTTTGGCGCGACGAACGCGACCACGACGCTTAACTTCAATGCTAGCGATCAGTGGGCTGTGCGTTTGGAAAGCACGCTCAACACCTTCGCCATTAGAGATTTTACGTACTGTGAATGCAGAGTGCAGACCACGGTTACGCTTAGCAATTACAACGCCTTCAAAAGCCTGTAAACGCTCTTTATCGCCTTCTTTAACACGAACCTGAACGACTACTGTATCACCAGCACCAAACGCAGGTACGTCTTGTTTCATTTGCTCATCGTTGAGCATTTTAATGATGTTGTTCATAACTTACTCCGTTCTAGAATTAACTGAGCTACGACTAAGCATGCTTGTTCATTGCTTCAACGAACTGCGCTAATAGAGTCGTTTGTTCGTCAGTCAGAGCTAGATTTTGCAATAATTCTGGCCGTCTAAGTAAAGTCCTACCAAGGCTTTGCTGTAAACGCCAGAGTCTAATTTGTTCGTGGTTGCCACTTAGCAGCACTGCCGGTACGTCAAGACCATCAAGGCTTTCAGGGCGAGTGTAATGTGGACAATCCAGTAAACCGTCGGAGAAAGAATCTTGCTCCGCCGAAGCTTGTTTTCCTAGCACGCCAGGAACCAATCTCGATACTGAATCTATCAGAGTCATCGCCGGTAATTCGCCGCCCGAAAGCACGTAATCCCCTATCGACCACTCTTCATCCACTTCCGTTTGAATGATGCGTTCATCAATACCTTCGTATCGACCACAGACCAAAATCAAACGTGATGATTGAGCCAACTCAGTGACGCCTTGCTGATCCAGCTTGCGTCCTTGAGGTGACAAGTAAATCACCTTCGCACCTTCACCCGCTGCGGCTTTCGCTGCATGGATGGCATCGCGCAAGGGTTGCACCATCATCAACATTCCGGGACCACCGCCGTAAGGCCTGTCATCTACCGTATTGTGTCTATCATGGGTGAAATCACGGGGATTCCACGTGTGCAACTCGAGCAGGCCGTTTTTCACGGCTCGACCCGTAACACCAAAGTCTGTCACGGCACGGAACATCTCTGGGAACAGGGTTATTACCCCTAACCACATCTGTTGTACCTCGACTTAGAAGTCAGGATCCCAATCCACTAAAATCTGTTTACCTTGCAGATCCACCGTTTTGATGAACTGCTCAGGGACAAAGGGGATCATACGTTCCACTTTGCCGAAACTATCTTTAGCGTTGGCTTTAACGAGTAATACGTCGTTCGATCCTGTTTCCACGATCTGATCGACAATCCCCATGTTATAGCCTGTTGTATTGACCACTTCGCAACCGATGAGATCACGCCAGTAGAATTCATCTGCTGGCAAATCGTTCATCTGTTCCGGCAAAATCGCAATCTCACAATTTGTGAGCATTTGCGCTTGCTCCCGTGTTTCTACGCCATCAAGTAAGGCAACAACGGCCTTGCCTTGATAACGCCACTGGGTGACCTTTATTTCGCGCCACTCACCATTTTCTTTAATAAGCCAAGGTGAATAGTCAAAGATACCTTCAACAGAATCGGTATAGGCGGTGATTTTCAGCCAACCTTTAATGCCATGACAGGAGCCTAATTTCCCCAGTACGACTGGCTGTTGGTTACTGCTCATCAATCTATACCTTAACGCTATTAAGCTGTTGCTTTACGAGCGTCTTTGATCAGTTTTGCTACACGTTCTGTAGCAGCTGCACCGTTAGAAACCCAGTGCTCAACGCGAGCTAGGTCTAAACGTAAAGTTTCTTCTTGGCCACGGGCCAATGGGTTGAAGAAACCAACACGCTCGATGAAACGACCGTCACGAGCGTTACGGCTATCAGCAACAACGATGTTGTAAAATGGACGCTTTTTTGCGCCGCCACGAGCTAAACGAATGGTAACCATGCGTTTTCAATCCTCTAATGATTTGCTTGAAGCAAAAATAAAAACTGGAACCCCGTGTTCGCGAAGAGTCCCAGATAGAAAGCCGGAAGATTTTACCTGACTTTCCAACGAATGCAACCAAAGATGGCGATTATTACGCCTGCGCCCTCAGTAAGCGGTTCATTGTTGCCAGAGTCAACCGACTGATAAAGTGCTAAGTTTAACTAAAAATGCCCGATTAACGTCCCGGAAATTTCATTCCTGGCGGCATCATGCCACGCATTCCGCGCATCATTTTTTGCATGCCGCCCTTAGCAGACATTTTTTTCATCATCTTTTGCATTTGAGTAAACTGTTTCAATAAACGGTTTACATCTTGAATTTGCGTGCCAGAACCAGCAGCGATGCGACGTTTGCGTGAGCCCTTGATTAAATCAGGGTTCTTACGCTCCTTGGAAGTCATCGAATTAATGATGGCTTCCATTTGGCCTGTCATCTTGCCGTCTTGGATTTGCGCTAAGGCTTCAGGGGGCAATTGACCCACTCCGGGCAATTTTTCCAGCATATTCATCATGCCGCCCATGTTTTTCATTTGCTGTAACTGCTCACGGAAATCTTCTAAATCGAAACTGCCACCTTGCTTCACTTTCGAAGCCAGCTTCATGGCCTTTTCTTTATCGACGCCGCGCTCAACTTCTTCGATAAGCGATAACACATCGCCCATGCCCAAAATGCGTGAGGCAATACGGTCTGGATGGAATGGCTCTAACGCGTCGGTCTTTTCACCCACACCGAGGAATTTAATCGGCTTGCCCGTAATGTGGCGAATCGATAACGCCGCACCACCGCGCGCATCACCATCGACTTTGGTTAAAATCACCCCTGTCAGTGGTAAAGCTTCGTTAAACGCCTTAGCCGTGTTCGCCGCATCTTGACCTGTCATAGCATCAACAACGAACAAGGTCTCGATAGGCTTGACCGCTGCGTGTAAGCCTTTGATCTCGTCCATCATGGCTTCGTCGACATGCAGACGACCCGCGGTATCGAGGATCACCACATCGATAAACTTTAATTTAGCGTGGGCAATCGCCGCTTTCGCAATGTCGATTGGCTTTTGGCTAACGTCCGATGGGAAAAACTCCACCGCCACTTCTTGGGCTAACGTCTCAAGCTGTTTAATCGCCGCGGGGCGATAAACGTCAGCACTGACGACTAATACCGATTTTTTATGGCGTTCGCGTAAAAATTTACCCAGTTTGGCCACACTGGTGGTTTTACCTGCACCTTGTAAACCCGCCATCATAATCACAGCTGGCGGCTGAGTGGCTAAATCTAGGGCTTCATTCGCCTCACCCATGGATTTTTCAAGTTCACTTTGAACTATCTTAATAAAGGCTTGACCTGGGCTTAAGCTTTTAGAGACTTCTTGGCCAACGGCACGTTCTTTTACATTATTAACGAATTCGCGCACCACAGGCAGGGCAACATCGGCCTCCAGCAGTGCCATACGCACTTCGCGCAGGGTTTCCTTAACGTTTTCTTCAGTTAAGCGACCACGGCCACTGATATTTTTCAGTGTGCGTGACAGTCTGTCGGTTAGGTTCTCAAACATCGTCCTGTTCTATACCTTTAAGAATCTCGATTGATGGGCTGTATTATAACGATGCATGCGCATTATGCTACTGCTGCACCCATCTTGATTGTGGTTAAGTGTTTTACTTGCGCTGAGTCATGTTTTATTGTCATCGACACACTATTTAACCCTAACAATAAGAATCTGCTAAATTTTGCAACTCATGTCACTGCCCATTTGCCGACTGCTCATGTTATTCTAGGGAAAATATTGATCTGTATGCCCCGTTTTTAAGGCACCTTTAACTACACAAATAGGTTAATTACCCATGGTCATCTTTTCTGCCTCAGCCATGTTTTTTTATTGCATTGCATTGGTACTAGTGACGAGTAGATTGTTTCACCCAGACGGTCCGAATCGCCGTGCTGTCGCAGGTTTTGCCGCTATTGCGGTTATTTTACATGCCGCAGCATTATCACAAGTGATTTTCACCACAGATGGCCAAAACTTTAGCCTGACGAATGTGATTTCCTTAGTGAACTGGATTATCGCTTTTACTTTTACGATATTGATGTTCAGGCTGAAAGTCATCGTCGTCGTGCCCGTGGTTTACGCCTGCTCAGTGCTTTCGGTTGCCCTACTCTGGTTATTGCCACCTAAATTCATCACGCATTTTGAGCTTTATCCTGAAGTATTAGCCCACGTCGTATTGTCACTCATGGCCTACAGCGCCCTGATGATTGCCGCCCTGTATGCGATACAACTGGCGATGATCCAAAATAAACTGAAGAAAAAACAATTTATGCTGAGCCCTGGCATTCCGCCGCTGATGACAGTTGAAAAACAGCTTTATCATCTGGTGATTATCGGCGTTATCTTGCTCAGTTTGTCGCTCGCGACTGGTTTTATCTTCCTTGAAGATATGTTCGCCGATGGTAAAGGTCATAAGGCAATTCTGTCGATAATGGCTTGGTTTGTATACATTACTATGCTGTGGCAACAGTATTGGGTCGGTTGTAAAATTCGTACCGCAGTCATTTATACTCTGACTGGCGCATCCTTACTTTCGCTCGCATATTTTGGCGCGCGCATTGTCAAAGAGTTAATCCTCAACTAAACATTTATGTCGGCTGGGGCAGTTATTGCTGCGGCCGACTTGACACTTTTTTTAAATGTCGGTATTTACTTAAGTTTACTGGCCACATTGGAGCCTTTTTTGGACGCTATATCGACAAGCGCACTCCTGATCGTTTTACTAGTGCTTATCCTATTCTCTGCCTATTTTTCAGGCTCAGAAACCGCAATGATGACTCTCAACCGTTACCGTCTACGCCACTTAGCCAACAATGGCCATAAAGGGGCGATTAGAGCTTTGAAGTTACTTGAGCGTCCTGACCGTTTGATTGGATTGATCTTAATTGGCAATAACTTAGTCAATATTTCCGCATCTGCTATTGCGACTATCATTGGGATGCGTCTTTGGGGCGACTTAGGGGTCGCTGTTGCAACTGGCGTGCTTACATTAGTCGTGCTCGTTTTTGCTGAAGTCACGCCAAAAACTATCGCCGCGCTAAATCCTGAGCGTATTGCTTTTCCCTCTAGCATACTGCTACTTATACTTTCCTCGACCTTTGCCTATGTTGTCTCAAGCGTTAATTTAATAACCACAGGTATCTTACGTTTGATGGGGATAAAAACAGTTAATAGTAGCGATGCACTAAGCCAAGAAGAGTTGCGCACAGTGGTACATGAGGCTGGGGCACTCATCCCCCGACGCCACCAAGAAATGCTGTTATCTATCTTGGATTTAGAGAAAGTCACCGTTGAAGATATTATGGTGCCACGCTCAGATATCTACGGAATTAACGTCAATGACGAATTTAAGGTTATCAATCGTCAAGTGATCCAAAGTCCACATACCCGAGTGTTAGTGTATCGCGACACCATAGACGATGCAGTGGGCTTTATTCATCTACGCGATGCCCTGCGCCTCCAATCTAAAGAGCAATTTAGCAAGTCATCTTTGCTACGTGCAGTGAAAGAACTCTACTTTGTGCCAGAAGGTACGCCACTCAATGTGCAGCTAGCTAACTTCCAACAAAATAAAGAGCGCATCGGCTTAGTCGTTGATGAATATGGTGATATTCAAGGTCTAGTAACACTCGAAGATATTCTTGAAGAGATTGTCGGTGACTTTACCACTTCTATGTTGACCACCCCGAGTGAAGACATTAAGGTGCAGCAAGATGGCAGCTACTTAGTCGATGCGGGCATTACGATCCGCGATTTGAATAAAGAAATGAAGTGGAACTTTCCCACCGATGGCCCTAAAACCCTCAATGGTCTGATTCTGGAGTATCTGGAGGAAATTCCATCTGCGAATACCAGTTTACGTTTAGCAGGTTATCCATTAGAGATAATTGATGTGTCAGAAAATATGATTAATACAGTGAGAATCATCCCGCTGTATTATCATCCCCCCAGAGTTTAATCCTCAATTTTGAGCATAAAAATTGGCCGAACCACACAAGTTAAGATGTGGTCCGGCCGATGATTTCCTCCAAGCGATGATGCTCCCCCGAGCTATACCTTTAGTGCTAATCTATCGACTCTAATTCACTATCTAGCCAAGCTATGCAGACTTTTTCGCCTCAAGTATACGACGCTTCTCAAGCGCGATTGGCGTTATCTGGGCATTCAGCGCCTTTTCTAAGCCCAACATAAAATACACTTCCGCCATTAAGAAAAATGGCCCAATTAATAGCTGATTTAAGTCATCCACAAAGGCTGGCTTGGCTTTTTCATATTGATGGCCGATTAGCTGGAACACCCAGCCCACCACAAATACCCCTAGGGCAAGCCAAGTGGCACCGGCGATATGCGCCGCCCACTCAGTCGTGAGCAGCACTGGTACCATGAATAATATGAGCCCCATTGAAAGCCTTAAGTGTAAACGGACATAATAGGCCAACACGAATATACCGACTATCACTGCTAAACTTGTCTCCCCCATACTGCCCAGCGGAATACGCACTGTGGCCAACAACAGGAAAGCAGACCAAATAATCAGTGGGATGCCAATAAAATGGGTCTGAATATTACGCTGATTTAAATGCACACTTTTGTAGGTCGATAACTGCTCTGCGGCGGATTTCATGTCGGGTTCCTCTTCATTTGCCCCTGCTTTTGCCTGCGCCAAATTGAGCGACGCGCAAGCCATAAACTAACGTAAAACAATTAAGCTGAACAGTAAAAGTAAATAAATTGTTGCATTCGCTGATTTAGCACTTATTTGGATACCCATCCAGAAATGAAAAAAGGAACACTAAGGTTCCTTTTTTACCGCCAACAGACACAAACTCGGGTTTATTGAGACTCTATGATTACCGTCGCAATCGCGTAGGATTTTTCATCGGCAATAGAGATATGCCCAACCGTCGCTTTAAGCTGCTGTAAGCGCGTTAACGCCCCCTCGGTAAAGTGAATCGTCGGTGCACCATCCTCATTGTTGCCAATGTGAATATGCTGAAACGACACGCCGCGGCCAATACCCGTACCGAGGGCTTTGGCTGCGGCTTCTTTTGCAGCAAAACGCTTGGCAAGATAACGACTTGGCTGACTATGGGCAGTATAAATGGCTAACTCAGACTCGGTCAGCACACGTTTCGCCAGCTTGTCACCTGCGCGTGCCACATGGACCTGAATACGCTCAATCTCGACGATATCTGTGCCTAGGCCGACAATCGCCATTACTCGCCCCGACGACCTTCAAGCATTAACACTTTCATGTCTTTCACTGCTGTCGCTAAACCGTCAATGGCGGCACGTGCGACAATCGCATGGCCGATATTGAGTTCATATAACTCAGGAATCGCCGCGATGGGTTTCACGTTGTGATAATGCAAACCATGACCCGCGTTAACCACTAAACCTTTGCCATGGGCGTATTTTGCCATTTCGCGAATACGCGCTAACTCAGTGGCTTCTTCTGCTTCCGTTTTAGCATCGGCATAACAGCCCGTATGAATTTCAATAAGCGGTGCGCCAGAGGCAACGGCGGCATCAATTTGAGTTTTATCGGCATCGATAAATAAGGAGACTTGAATACCCTCAGCGGCTAAACGAGTCACTGCGGCAGTGATTTTATTTAACTGCCCCGCCACATCTAAACCGCCTTCAGTGGTGACTTCTTGACGTTTTTCTGGCACTAAACAGACATAGGTCGGCTTAATTTCACAGGCGATGTTAAGCATTTCTTCGGTCACAGCGCATTCAAAATTCATGCGGGTTTTCAAGGTTTTTGCCAACAAATATACATCGCGGTCTATGATGTGGCGTCTGTCTTCACGCAAATGGATAGTGATGCCATCGGCGCCAGCATGTTCAGCAACGGCAGCAGCATGCACAGGATCAGGATAACTGGTGCCACGGGCTTGGCGCAGAGTAGCAATATGGTCGATATTCACGCCCAATAAGATACGGCTCATCGGGAACTCCTTAATGTTTAACGCTGATATTGCGGCCTATTGTACTTAGGCTCACGCTAAAAAACAGGAGCTAGGGCGAATTATTCCCATCAATCTTAGTTGGTACGGCTGTGCTGGCGAACAATTGTCGACTCAACAAAGGTTTAGTCCCGAGTAATGGCGTTAACAGGGAGCGCATCAACAACTTGGCGCTCAAAAAATGTGCGTCGGTGAGCTGGTTATCGTTAAGCGCCGTCAACATTGCCCCTTGGTAGGCGTTGCGAGCACGGGAGTTGAGCACAAATTGAAAACCTAACTCAGGCACGAGCTGGTAATAATCGTCAGGTACGAGTGGTTCACCTTGAGTATCGCGACTAAGAGAAGGCATAAAACCTAATTCCCGCAGCAAGGCGAGCTCAATATAACGCAGTTGGGATTGGCAAAACTTCGCGGCAAGGCCGACTAAGGCTTGATGATAAATGAGGAACAACTCTTCAGCATTGTGCTGTACAGACAAAGTGCGAACCAATAACTCATTGATATACATGCCAGCAAACAAGCTTTGACCAGAAAGAGGCACAGCAGGCGCAGCGGCTTCGACTTGAGTTAAGGTTTTTAATTCAGACTTACCGCTAAATTCGAAGATCAGCGGTTGAAAGGGCTGGAGAATACTCTTGATAGAGCGCTTACCGCTGCCGGTTCGGGCAACCACATCAACCCGTCCAATGCCGTCAACTAAGAGGTTAACTAAGACACTGGACTCTCGATATGGGCGATGATGTAAAACGTAACCACGTTTCATCGGTAAGCGCGCTCGCTGAAATTAATGCTTAATCGTCGCCGTAACCTAAGCTACGCAAGGCGCGTTCATCATCGGCCCAACCGGATTTCACTTTCACCCACACTTCGAGGAAAACTTTATTATCAAACAAGGTCTCCATGTCTAAGCGAGCTTGAGTTGCGATAGTACGAATACGTTCGCCCTTGCTACCAATCACCATACGTTTTTGACCTTCACGCTCAACAAGGATCAAGGCATTGATTTGATAAACACCATTTTCCATCATCTTGAACTGTTCAATCTCAACTGTCGCATCATAGGGTAATTCATCACCTAAGAAGCGCATCAGTTTTTCACGCACAATTTCCGACGCCATAAAACGTTGCGAACGATCGGTAACATAGTCTTCAGGGAAGAAGAAAGGTCCTTCAGGAATAGACGCCGCCGCTAGCTCTAAAATGCGCTTAACGTTGGTACCTTTACTGGCTGAAATCGGCAAAATTTCATCGAAAGGATATTTTTTGGCGACTTCTTCCAAATACGGGAACAGCGATTCTTTGTCTTTGATATTGTCGACTTTATTGATCGCCAGAATTGTCTGACGCTCTTCACCACCACGGCGTAATTTACTCAACACCATCTCATCATCGGCGGTCCACGTCATGCCATCGACCACAAAAATCACCATAGCCACATCGGCAAGCGAACTGGCTGCTGCGCGGTTCATCAGGCGGTTAATCGCCCGCTGCTCTTCTATGTGTAAACCTGGTGTATCGATGAACACGATTTGCTTCGGACCATCGGTATGAATACCCATGATACGGTGGCGCGTTGTTTGTGGCTTTTTAGAAGTAATACTTACCTTCTGACCAAGCAAACGGTTGATTAACGTTGATTTACCGACGTTAGGGCGACCAATGATCGCCACCATGCCGCAATAAGTGACATCGTATTGGGCCGACGGCGTTGGCGCGGCCGCATTCATCCTTGCCAGTAATTCATCTAAACTCGGCTCAGTTGCCGCTTTTGCAGCATCGATACCTGACAAGTCTGTTTTTTTGGTCATTTCTTTAGTAACTCCAATACTTGAGCGGCCGCGATTTGCTCGGCTTTACGGCGTGAACTCGCCACACCAATGACGCTTTGGCTCAAGTCTTCAATACGACATTCAACAGTAAATGTCTGATCGTGGGCATCGCCTTCTATGTTGATTACTTGGTAATCAGGCAGCGGCTTTTTAAACCCTTGTAAATGTTCTTGCAGTAATGTCTTAGCGTCTTTCTGGCTGATCCCGGGTTGGATTTCGGCCAAACGCTCGGCATACCATTTCAACAGTAATGCACGGCAAACTTCGAGATCGGAATCAAGGTAAACGGCGCCAATAATGGCTTCAACCGCATCGGCAAGAATCGACTCGCGTCTAAATCCGCCACTTTTCAACTCGCCAGGACCGAGATATAAATAATCGCCGAGCTTAAACTCTTGGGCGATGATAGTTAGGGTATCACCGCGAACTAAGGTGGCACGCATCCGGCTTAAATCGCCTTCGGTTGCCTTCGGAAACTGATGATACAAAGCATCAGAAATCACGATAGATAAAATTGAATCACCTAAAAACTCTAAGCGCTCATTATGCTTATTTGCCGCACTTCTGTGGGTCAGCGCTTGAGTCAAAAGCTCAATATTCTTGAACTCATAACCTAAGGTACGACACAAACGTGGCAAATTTTTAATCGGTTCCATGCTATTTAATTCCACCTACACGCTCAAAACGCACACCGCTAGGCACCCAAGTTGGGAGGAAGTCGGCTTTTGAACGGTCAAATTCAAAACTAATCCAAATCGCTACCGCTTTACCGACCAGGTTTTCTTCTGGCACAAAGCCCCAGAAACGACTGTCGGTACTGTTATCGCGGTTATCGCCCATGGCAAAGTAATGGCCTTCTGGCACTAAAAACTCACCCGCGGGTAAATTACCTTCGCGCTTAAAATACCCCAGCATGTCAGGTCGACTTGGGTTGATCAAAATATCGTGGGCAACATCGCCCAATTCCTCTTTATAACGCAGTAATGGCACACCATCTTGGCTGTAATCACCACGACTGATCTCTGTGCGGGCGATAACTTGCGGTTCTGGACAAGCTGTTTGCTCAACACCACAAGCCTTTTGGATCATCAACTGTTTATTACGGTAAATAATTCTATCACCCGGCAAACCGACTACACGTTTAATGTAGTCAATGGCAGGGTTTTCAGGATATTTAAATACCACCACATCACCGCGTTTGGGCTCGCCAGTTTCAACCAACTTGGTTCGCCATACGGGATCTTTAAGCCCATAACTAAATTTTTCCACCAGAATGAAGTCGCCCACTAAGAGGGTTGGCATCATAGAGCCCGATGGGATTTGAAATGGCTCATAAATGAATGAACGTAGGATCAACACAAAGGCAATCACAGGGAAGATAGAGTGCGCGGTTTCGACTATGGTCGACTCACGAATGATTTGGTACTCAGCTTCTTCAGTTAAATTCGCTTGTGATGCCTTTGCTAACGCTAAACTCTCACGACGCTTTGGCGCGAAAACGAGCACATCGACTAACCATATAAGTCCTGAGATCAGGGTGATTAGCACTAGAATAATGGAAAAATACGCTGCCATTGCTTATTGAACTCCTGCCTTAAAAATAATTAAAGGTGCCTAACTCAGCGAATATCATACTTTAGTTAACTTACCGTATTCGACCTTGGTAAACCAAAGTGATAAACCAATGCGATAACCTAACTAAAGCGCCGCAAACAGCGGCGCAATAGTCAACTAAATTGTCACTTCTTATGCTAACGATTACTCGTTTAGCTTAAGTACCGCTAAGAATGCTTCTTGTGGCACCTCAACGTTACCTACTTGCTTCATCCGTTTCTTACCCTCTTTTTGTTTATTTAAGAGTTTTTTCTTACGAGAAACGTCGCCGCCATAACACTTAGCCGTTACGTCTTTACGCAGGGCTTTCACGGTTGAACGGGCAATAATTTGACTGCCCACCGCCGCTTGAATCGCAATATCAAACATCTGACGTGGAATAAGTTCTTTCATCTTATCCACTAAAGCTAAACCACGGTGACGAATGTTTGATCTATGGATAACCATAGCCAAGGCGTCGACTCGGTCGCCGTTGATGAGAATATCTAAACGCACCATGTCTGCAGGATCGAAACGAATAAAGTTATATTCGAGTGATGCATAACCACGGCTAGTGGATTTCAAACGGTCGAAAAAGTCCATGACCACTTCCGCCATTGGCAGATGGTAAGTCACAGCCACTTGGTTACCGTGGTAAACCATGTTCACTTGGGTGCCACGTTTTTCAATACACAGGGTAATCACGTTACCTAAGTATTCTTTTGGCACTAAAATGTTGGCCTCAACAATCGGCTCACGCATTTCTTCAATGTTGTTAATCGCAGGCAGATCAGACGGGTTATCAACGTAAATCGTTTCACCGCTGGTCATGACAACTTCGTACACTACGGTTGGCGCAGTGGTGATCAACTCTAGGTTATATTCACGCTCTAAACGCTCTTGTACGATTTCCATGTGGAGCAGGCCTAAATAGCCAATGCGGAAACCAAAACCGAGTGCAGATGAACTTTCAGGTTCAAAGAATAATGACGCATCGTTCAGGCTGAGTTTGTTCAGCGCATCACGGAAGTTTTCATATTCGTCGGTCGAAATTGGGAATACGCCAGCGTATACCTGTGGCTTCACTTTCTTAAAACCAGGTAACGGCTTTTCAGCACCATTTTTGGCTAAAGTTAACGTATCGCCCACGGGCGCGCCGTGAATTTCCTTCAGACCCGCAATCACAAAGCCGACTTCACCGGTTTTAAGTTCAGTTTTGTCAGTTTGTTTTGGCGTGAAAATACCCACGCGATCCGCAGTGTGGTTTTGCCCTGTAGACATGACCTTAAACTTGTCACCTTTTTTCAGGCTACCGTGTTTAATTCGCACTAACGACACTACGCCTAAGTAGTTATCAAACCAAGAATCGATGATCAAGGCTTGCAATGGTGCGTCAGGATCGCCTACTGGCGGTGGAATTTTGGCAACAATGACTTCTAAAACCTCATCGACACCGACACCGGTTTTAGCCGAACAACGCACAGCATCCATCGCATCAATACCGACGATATCTTCAATCTCGGCAGCAACACGTTCCGGATCGGCTTGTGGTAAGTCAATCTTGTTTAAAATGGGTACCACATCTAGATTCATATCCAGCGCGGTATAACAGTTTGCCAGTGTCTGAGCTTCAACGCCCTGACCCGCATCAACCACCAGCAAAGCACCTTCACAGGCAGCTAATGAGCGCGAGACCTCGTAGGAGAAGTCAACGTGACCTGGGGTATCAATAAAGTTGAGTTGATAGACAAGGCCATCTTTGGCTTTATAATCCAAAGTGACACTTTGTGCCTTAATCGTAATACCACGCTCACGTTCTAGATCCATAGAATCTAAAACTTGAGAATCCATTTCACGGTCGGTTAAACCGCCACAAACCTGAATAAGACGATCTGATAGCGTCGATTTACCATGGTCGATATGGGCAATAATTGAGAAGTTTCTAATTTGTTTCATTATGCTGCAATGACTAATACTGAAAATGGATACGGTTCAAAGGAGCGAAATTGTACCTGATTGCGGTTTCAATACCAATCACATTCACTCCTACTTAAGACAGGCCGATAAAACAACGTCCAAAACCGCAGTTAGCTGTTATTTGATAAAAAATAACACATTGAAATTATTGAGCTAATTCGTTTAAATTGATGCTCCTACCTAAATAGGCCAAAATCACAGGCTGAGCATCAACTTCTAAACGTTTGGCCTGTTGCTTACCAAAAGACCACGCAATCAAGGCACCAACGGCCGCAAAGCCCATGGCACCTAGGTTAGGATTAAACTCAAGCAACTGGCCTAAAAATTGTCCTAACGCCGCGCCGACAAACAGGCCAAACAGCGGCATTAAATAGATTAATGCTGCTGCTTTGAGGATCACGCTCTCGGGAAGGCCTAATTTGAGTAATTCACCAGCCTCACAGCGGCGGTCACTCTGAATAGAAAATTGCTGGGTTTTCGAGGAAAAAGCCTGAGCGACAGCAGAGGTCCCGCAAGACTCACTGTTACTGCAGCTCTTGCAGGTACTCTTAAGTTCCACTTCAACCGTCAACCAGCCTTGACTATCACTGGAGACGACTCTGGCAATTTCTTCCATCATAATCGGCGTCCTATTCTAGCGTCAGACTTTTAGCAATGCGCGTTAAGGTTTCTGTCGGCACTTTACCCACAGCAACCACTTCGGCATTACCGACTTTTTCTGAGACTAACGACAAGCCATTACGGGTAATTAATTCTTCAGGCAATGGACTCGTGCCCGCACGCGCCACATAAACAGAAATATTTGCCAGTCCATCGGTCAGTGCTATGTATTCCACCGCCTCATGGCTGCCAATCAATCTATGGTGATCACGCACTACCACAGTAAAACCTGCGGGTAACCAAGCAAATTGCCAGTTTTGACCGTCTTGGCGCTCGGCTTGATCGATAACTGCCGGCCACTCTTGCTTATAAGCCTCTTGCAAAATGGCTGGCGGCTCGCTGAATTCAATGAGTTCAATCACCATGATCTGCTCAAGTAATTGCTTATCTTGAGTCAGCATGTCGTATCTCAGCGGCAGATAGGTTTCCATATCAAGCCAAATTTGAAAGCCATAACGGAATTCATCATTAGGCAACAGGCGGATCATCTGCCCCGGACGCCCAGCGATACGGGTACGGCCACCGAGTACAAACTGATAACCCACTTCTAAGTCCGCCATATTGGCAGAGAAAGCAGCAGGCCAGACACCTTGAATATGATTAGAAACGATACTATACGCAGGCTCATCGTGCTCAATAAAGGTGACACGATTACCGACACGCACTGCATTTTTGGGTGGACCGTTAAGGTATTCTAGAAAGGCAACTTCTTGATTATTCACCTTACCATGCAGGTAAACCAAAGGCCGAATATGATCGGCCTGAAGTTGAATAATCGATGCTTTAAACTCTTTCTCTCGTAAAGCCTGACTCATTTTCTCGAGCCAAGCTTTGGCAGGCATGTCTTCCTGCGCGGTTGCAGGAAAGACCAAGGCTAATAAAGCCAACAGGATTAGACGCAAGCTAACTCCTCGTTATTGATTGACCGGAACGGGTACGACCTCGGTATTGTCCTCTACAACCGCACCAGTATTCAATCGTTGTTGCAACATATGATCTTGGATATAAGTATTAATTCGACGACGTTGCTCATTCACCTGATCATTGGTATAGCCTTGATTCTGTTGTACAGGACCGGTTTGTAGGCTCACAGGTGATGCGCTACCAATCAGCGGCCTTGTAATTAACACGGGCGATGGTGACGCGGCATCATCGGCGGTTTGATTGTAATTCTGCACACCCACAATCGCAAACATAGCAACCGTCGCAGCAATGGCATATTGACCAAATTGCTTAAATAAAGGTATGACGCGGCTTTGCTCCGAATTGGCGGCAATTTGTGGCGTTACAGGTGCAGTGACTTTAGACACATGATGCTTAGGCGCAACTATCGCTGGCTCAAGTTCAATGGCGGCAGCAATGCTAGCAGAGAGATCTAACACAATAGTCTGCGGCAATTCGCCACGCATGGCATCGCCTATCATATGATAGTTATGCCATTTATCATGTGAATGTGTATCAGCAGATAACTCTGCCATGGTCTGCTCATCAGTCTCTCCATCGACTGCGGCAGATACCCATTCTTGACCTAATTTATCCATTTTTCACCTGTCTAAATATAAGGGTTTCTTAAAATAAGAATTTAGGCTTCCAGCAAAGGCTGGAGCTTTTTATCGATTGCTTCTCGTGCTCGGAAGATACGTGATCTTACGGTCCCGACAGGACAATCCATGACTATGGCAATATCTTCGTAACTCATACCATCGAGTTCACGCAATGAGATGGCCATTCGTAATTCTTCAGGCAAGGTCTCTAATGTATCGAAAATCACTTTTTTGATTTCATCCGATAACATTAGCCGTTCTGGGGAGGCAAACTCCTTCAGCGCGTCACTACCTTCGTAATATTCGGCATCTTCTGCATCAACATCATTCGCAGGCGTTCTACGCCCCTGTGATACGAGATAATTCTTCGCAGTGTTTACTGCGATGCGGTACAACCAAGTATAAAATGCACTTTCACCGCGAAAGTTTGGCAAAGCTCTGTAAGCTTTGATAAACGCTTCCTGTGCGACATCAGCAACGTCCGCTTGGTTCCGTACATAACGGGATATCAAGCTAATGACTTTACTTTGATATTTAAGCACTAACAGGTTAAAAGCGTTTTTATCACCTTGTTGTACGCGCTCAACTAATTGTTGATCACTTAATTGTCCACTCATCCGAGCCGACTTCTCCTAAATCTAAAATGCTGATTTCTCAGTCGCTCGAATCATATTCACTTATGTAGACTCGCGGGCTTTGAAAAAGTTCTAAAAATTATACAAAAAAAGTAAGGTAAAAAGGAAAGTACCCATAATCGGTGAGTTGGTTTACCATAGTTGGCACTCTTCAGTCACATCATGATACCCGATGAAACAAGTAGTTGAACACCAATCTGACATATTAGTCATAGGTAGCGGTGCCGCAGGTCTGACACTAGCTTTGCATCTTGCTGAAAAAGCAAAAGTAATTCTGCTTTCAAAAGGCCCACTCTCGGAAGGGTCGACTTACTACGCCCAAGGCGGTATCGCCTCCGTCTTCGACGAAAGTGACACTATCGAATCCCATGTTGCAGACACCTTAATCGCAGGGGCGGGTTTATGTGACAAAGACGTTGTCACTTTCACGGCTGAAAATGCCAAGAGTGCGATGCAATGGCTTATCGAATGTGGCGTCGCCTTCGATAAAGAAGAAACCACAGACGGCAACGCAAAAGATGCACCTTACCATTTAACCCGTGAAGGCGGCCATAGCCACAGACGTATTCTGCACGCTGCCGATGCCACAGGCAAAGAAGTGCAAACCACACTGCAAGAACGCGCACTCGCCCACCCCAATATTCACGTTTTAGAACGCTATAACGCCATCGACCTCATCACCACCCGTAAGTTAAATCGCCCAGGTAATCGTGTGTTAGGCGCTTATGTGTGGAATCGTAATGAAGAACACGTCGAAACCGTTAAGGCCAAGTTTGTTGCGTTAGCAACAGGTGGTAGCTCAAAGGTTTATCAATATACCTCAAACCCCGATGTCGCTAGCGGTGATGGTATTGCCATGGCATGGCGTGCAGGTTGCCGTGTGGCGAATATGGAGTTCAACCAATTCCATCCAACGTGTTTGTACCACGCAGATGCGCGCAACTTCTTACTCACCGAAGCCCTGCGTGGTGAAGGGGCTTATCTGCGTCGTCCAGATGGCAGCCGCTTTATGCCGGACTTTGATGAACGCGCTGAGTTAGCTCCCCGTGACATCGTTGCCCGCGCCATCGATTATGAGATGAAACGTCTGGGTGCCGACTGTGTATATCTGGATATCAGCCATAAAGATGCTGACTTTGTGATGAAGCATTTCCCGACCATCTATAGCCGTTGCTTAGAGCTGGGAATCGATATCACTAAAGATGCGATTCCTGTGGTACCCGCCGCACACTATACCTGCGGTGGTGTAATGACAGATATGCACGGTCAGACGGATCTCAATGGTCTCTATGCTATTGGTGAAGTCGCCTATACGGGCTTACATGGTGCCAATCGTCTGGCGAGTAACTCGTTACTCGAATGTTTAGTGTTTGCCCGTGCGGCGTCACAGGACATAGAAAGCCAACTGCATAAAATTCAAATCCCGGGACAAATACCCGCATGGGATGAAAGTAAAGTGTCGAACTCGGATGAGGAAGTGGTCATCGCCCATAACTGGCACGAACTGCGGTTATTCATGTGGGACTACGTTGGAATTGTACGCTCTGATAAACGTCTGGAGCGAGCACTGCGCCGATGCCTGATGTTACAGCAAGAAATTCAGGAATATTACAGTAACTTCAGGGTTAGCAATAACTTGCTCGAATTACGTAACTTAGTGCAAGTGGCCGAATTAATTATTCGCTGTGCCATGGAGCGTAAAGAAAGCCGTGGGCTGCATTTTAATATCGATCATCCAGAGAAATTAGACGCGCCTCGCCCAACAATTTTACTACCAGAAAAGTAACCGCATACGCATAGGTGACTTCATCATAAACAGACTAAATCTCAGAATGAGGTTTAGTCTGTTGCATTTTAGCCCGCAGCAACAGCCGACATAAATGTCGATAGTCAGTATCGTCTAACATATCAGCCCAAACCAGCAAGAGCCGTAGCTGAGTATCCACTTCGATATAAATCAAGCAAACAAAGGGCGTGACCCAAGTGCGTTTTAGTACCTGAAAGTGCTCCCCCGTTGACAAACGTCCCTCGCCTTTATCACTCAGCACAAAATCTAAACGCCAATGCTGCAGTCGCCACAACTGCGACAGCAAAAAAATACTGACAAGTACGATAAACAAATATTTAAGCAGAGATAAGGCGATAATGTCGCTTTGGGGCCAAAGCAGAAATGAGCTAGAACAGACACAAATAAAAACGACCAACGAGAGTCGTTGGTCGAAAGAAGCTTTTACGCTGAAACTATGGTGCCGGTCTTCCACGGACTTTTACTATCATACGAGCCAGTTCAGTATCAGGGCACACTTCATGGCCCATAAACCAAGCAAACAATTCTGGATCTTCACATTCCAACAAACGGATAAACACGGTTTTATCTTCATCGGACATTTCTTGATAGAAGTTTTCAACAAAAGGTTGAAGCAAGACGTCTAATTCCAGCATCCCACGGCGACATGCCCAGCGAACCCTTGCGATGTTCATTAATTCCAAGGTATTTCTCCCAACACAGATTTGGCATTAGTCTATCAGTTCACTGACTAAAGTGTCGATTAACCCTTCATATTGACTTACAAAATTAGCATTGTTGTACTTGCGTATCGAGCCCCTCAAAGAGATCGCTAAAATCTGTATCCAATAATCGCTTTACCGCAGGATGTTGGATCATACGTTCGGCAAACATCACATGGTATTCCTCTTTCACATCGGTAGTTTCACCGAGCAAATTCATACCATGGGAAATCACTTCTTGGCGATAAATCGACGGTGTGACAAAAATACCTCGTTTAAGGTAACCAAAGGCCTTCATCATGGCCGCATCATCGAACTCGCCCAAAATACTGACTTTAAGGTTTTGCTCGTCAAACCAGCGATATAGCTGTTGTCCAAGTGATGTTCTGCGGCCAGGAATTAATAGCTGGCCTTGCTCTAAACAGGCTGGAAAATCTGCGCTATAAGTCTCAGCGGAGAAAAAACTCACGCCACACTCGCCTAATTTTTTAGATAAAATTTCAGGGTATTTCAGTGACTCACCTGCACAATCCGAAAGGATCATATCCAGTTTATGCTCACGTAAACGCGCCATTAGGCTCTCGTGAGTCGCCTCATAGCAGGCTAAGTGCATAGAATTGTCATTAGGCACTACAGATAATAACACTCGACTGACTAAAGCTTTAGATAAGGCATCGGCAATACCCACCTCGAATAACATGGCATCCGCTTTTTGATAGTTAAGTAAATCGAGCATTTCATAGCTAAGGCTAAACATCTTATCGGCGTAGCGAAACACCAATTCACCTAACTCTGTCGCCTCCAATGTCCGACCGACTCGCTTGAACAGACTGCCGTTTAACCTATCTTCTAAGGCACGAATTTGCCCCGTTATCGTTTGCGGCGTTAAACATAGGGCTTCGGCCGCCTTCGCGACTGAGCCCTTTTTCTTAATCATCCAAAAATAATACAAGTGGTTATAATTCAAGTGCAGCATGCTAACCCGCTGTTAATGCTCCCTCAAACGCCAAGGCGCTGAGGGGGGACTGTGTTATTTTAAACTCGATAGTTTAAAATCAGATGATTAAAAACCTGATGATTCCCAGTCAAGTTACTTTAAACGCTGGCAGTCGAGTAAGTTAGTAACTATGCCTTGTAACTGCTCCAAATCGGCAGCATTCCCCAGACTTACCGCTTCAGTGACTCCTGAAACTAAAACGTTACGTTCAGGAATACGTTCGGCGCAATAGGTTCGATTCGCTTCTTGAAAACGTTTACCACCGCGATACTTAAGTGCCCTCGATTCATAACCATTAGTTTCTAATCTCGCCCCTAAGGAATCAGATTTAAACATCAAAGCGCCATCCACTATTCCTTCAAGATAGCTTTGGCAAGTCTGCGAGTTTGCATCCTGATTACAGGCCGAAATTTGCGATGCCGTCGCGGTTGTCGATAAACATAAGAGCGTTGCTATTCCCATTAATTTCAACTTTATCATAGTTATACTCCTTTCTTAGGTAACACTTTTGATAACCAGAAATACCCGACTAACGCTGCCATAATCGAACCGATTAAGGTCCCTAGGCGTGCTAAGTCACCGTACATAGGGTCTGCATGTTCAAAGGCTAACGACGCAATAAACATAGACATAGTAAAACCAATACCGCACATGGCCGCGACGGGGGCAATTTGCTTCCAACCTACGCCATCGGGCAATTGAGCTAATTTTAGTTTCACCGCAATAAAGCTAAATAACATTACACCGATTGGCTTACCTAACATCAGGCCCAATGCAATACCAACAGGAACAGGAGAAATTAACGTCTCCAAATTCATATTGCCGACATAAACGCCCGCATTGGCAAAAGCAAACACTGGCAAAATGAGGAAAGTACTCCAAGGATGCAAACTATGCTCTAAGCCTTCTGAGGGTGAACTGCCATCCTTTGCCCGCAATGGAATACAAAAAGCAATGATGACGCCAGCCAGGGTCGCATGCACTCCAGACTTAAGTACGGCAACCCAAAGGATTAACCCTAAGATGCCATAGGGTAAAAGTGAGGTAACCCCTTTGCGGTTTAACCCAACCAAGCCCGCAATCGCTAAACTGGCAATCACTAAACTGATGGTTGATAAGTCAGTACTGTAAAACAGCGCGATAATCACTATGACGCCTAAATCATCGATGATAGCTAAAGCAAGTAAGAAGACTTTCAGTGAAACAGGAACGCGGCTTCCGAGCAGCGCCATAATACCTAAGGCAAAGGCAATATCGGTCGCGGCAGGAATCGCCCAGCCCGCTTGTGTGACAGGATCACCGTAGTTAAACAGTAAGTACACACCAGCAGGGACTAACATGCCGCCAATGGCTGCAAAGGTAGGCAGGGAAGCTTGAGCGACACTCGATAAGGCGCCTTCAAGTAACTCACGTTTCACTTCTAAACCAATCAGCAAAAAGAATATGGCCATCAAGCCATCGTTTATCCACAGGATGAGTGGCTTGTGTATATTGAGCTCGCCAATTTTGACTTGAACGTCAGTGCCTAAAAAGCCTTGATAAAGTCCAGATAAGGGGGAATTGGCCATCAGCATGGCTAAGGCAACAGCAACCAATAACAGGATACCGCCAGCCGACTCTTGGCTCAGAAAATTTCTAATTGCTTTTTCCATCTTGCACTCCTAAAAATCATAATGAATTGAGTGTAGACGAATTGTAATAACAAATATAATCGTAAGTTTCTCCCTAACACCTCGGTTATCCCGAAGTGTTAGGCTAAAAAACATGCATCACACAGCAACAGGGGCTTTGATATGAGGGTGTGGAGCGTAGTTTGTTAATTCAAAATCATCGAATTGATAGTCAAAAATCGACTCAGGTCTGCGTACAATAGTCATGGTCGGCAACGGTTTTGGATCACGACTTAACTGCAGTGCCGTCTGTTCCATATGATTAGAATATAAATGGGTATCGCCACCCGTCCACACAAAATCACCTAAGGCCAAGTCACATTGCTGGGCGACCATCATAGTTAACAAAGCATAACTGGCAATATTAAATGGCAAACCAAGAAACACATCACAACTACGCTGATACAGCTGACAAGATAATTTGCCATCAGCTACATAGAACTGAAAAAACGCATGGCACGGTGCCAAAGCCATTTTATCCAGTTCGCCCACGTTCCACGCAGAAACGATAAGACGGCGAGAATCTGGCTGAGATTTTATCTGGGCGATAACTTGCGAAATCTGATCGATAGCATCACCACTCTGGGTTGGCCAACTGCGCCACTGGGCACCATAAACTGGGCCCAAATCGCCATTATCATCGGCCCATTCATCCCAAATGCTGACCTTGTTTTCGCGTAAATAGGCAACGTTAGTTTCACCCTTCAGAAACCACAGCAATTCATGGATGATAGAGCGCATATGGCATTTTTTGGTGCTCACCAAAGGAAAACCTTTGCTCAAATCGAAGCGCATTTGATAGCCAAATACCGAGCGAGTCCCAGTACCTGTGCGATCCGATTTATCCACGCCTTCGGCTAATATGTGCTTCATTAAGTCTAAATACTGTTTCATTGCTGCTTACCTTGCTTACGAAAAATCAAGTACAAACCGATTAACACCATAGGCACAGAGAGTATCTGCCCCATAGTCATAAATCCCCAGTAAAGTCCCAACTGTGTGTCGGGTTGCCTCACAGTTTCAACCATAATACGGAACATACCGTAACCGACTAAGAACATACCAGAGACTGCACCGACTTTATCGGTACGTTTGCTAAACCAGTAAAGTAATAGGAATAATGCTACGCCTTCAAGGGCGAACTGATACAACTGGGATGGATGGCGTGGGTCAGGCCCGCCGGTTGGAAACACTATAGCCCAAGGCACATCAGTGGTTCGTCCCCAAAGCTCGCCGTTAATAAAGTTACCAATACGACCAGCGCCTAAACCAATAGGCACAACAGGTGCCACCATATCGGCGACAGCAAAAAAAGTACGTTTTTGTTTCCACGCGATATAGAGCATCGCCGTAATCACGCCCATCAAACCGCCGTGGAAGGACATGCCACCTTCGGAGATTTTAAATAAATAGAGGGGACTGGCGAGGAAATAATCGAAATGATAAAAAAGCACGTAACCGATACGGCCACCTAAAATCACCCCAAGAAAACCATAAAAGAGTAAATCTGAAACTTGCTCCCGCGTCCATATCCCCTTTGAACGGTCGGCTTGGCGGTTCAACAACCACATGGCCGCAACAAATCCGACTAAATAGGTAAAACCATACCAACGCAGTGCCGGTTCAAAGGTTTGTCCAAAAAGATTAAACGGTCCAAATGAAACGATCACGGGATCGATATTGGGGAAACTCAACGCCATAACACATCCATTAGCAGCCTAAAACAAAGATAAACATAAAAACTAGGTCAGAATTAACTTAAGGCCGACACATAGAAGTAACAATGCAAATATCTTTTTAAGTACAGGTGTTGGCCAAGTGCTCGCCGCTTTTACCCCCACAGGCGCCATCAAGACAGAAGTGATTACTAAACCAAACAATGCAGGTAAATAGATATAGCCTAAGGTACCATAGGGCAACTCAGGGGCATTCATTCCTGCAATAATATAGCCGAAACTGCCAGAAAGAGAGATTAAGAAGCCCATCGCCGCAGAAAAGCCCACGGCTTGACGCATCTGTAAACCATAAAAAGTCAAAAATGGCACTATCAATATACCGCCACCTATCCCGGTCAAACCTGCCAAAACTGCAACAAAAGCCGATACGACAAAAAGCACTACTGAATTAGGTAATTGACGATTTGATTCGGTCTTAACGGGATAAGCCATTTGAATTGTCATTAAAATCACAAAGATGGCAAAACCTTGTTGTAACTTATCAGCGGGAATACGCTCAGCAATAAAACCTGAAGCCAGCGCGCCTATAATCAGGCCCGGTAACATTGATTTGAATAAATTCCAAGGCACATTGCCACGCTTATGGTGGGCACGTGCCGACGAAATAGAGGTGAGAATAATGGCTGCTAGCGAAGTGGCAATTGCAATATGGGGGAGCTGAGTAGAGCTAATACCGACCGATGGCAAAATATAAAGCAGTGCCGGCACTACAATCAAGCCGCCACCGATACCTAATAATCCAGCCATAAAGCCGACAAATGCGCCTAAAGCCAAGCAAATAAAGAACACCAACAACAAACTATCCACACGAGTACCTACAGCGTGATAAATTGAGGGCCTTAGCTTAAAGCAAAACACAGCATTAGTTAATTAAGAATTGTTGCGAGACCCTGCTGGGTCAAATATTCTTTAACCAGCTCACGCACTTGGAAGCCGTTTGATAGGCTCAGCGCTTTAGCAAGTAATTGATCTAAATCGGCCCGCGCAACACGTCGCAATAGATAATTGATCCGCGCTAAACTGCCCTGATTCATACTCAACTGATCGTATCCCATAGCCACCAGCAAAATGGCTCCCATAGGTTCGCCCGCGAGCTCTCCACAGATACTAATATCGAGTTTATGGTATCGACAATCGAGGTGCGCCTGATGCAAAGCCCGCAATATTCCAGGATGATAACTGTCAAATAACGAGCTCACCCGCGGGTTATTACGGTCAACAGCCAGCAAATATTGGGTTAAATCATTACTACCAACAGAGACAAAATCCACTCGTTTTGCCACATCATCCAACTGATATAACATGGCAGGCACTTCGAGCATAATGCCTATTCGTGGCATCACTATGTCGCTGTTAACATCGTTTTTTAATTCAACATAGGCTTGTTGCAAATATTCTAAGGATTGATCGATTTCATCTAAGTTGCTGACCATAGGCAGCAAAATACTTAACTGTTTACCGTCTCCCCCAGCCTGTAGCATGGCCCGTAACTGCACCAAAAACAGCTCAGGATGATCCAGAGACAAGCGAATCCCGCGCCATCCTAGGAAAGGATTGTCTTCTTTAATCGGGAAATACGGTAAAGGTTTATCGCCTCCCACATCTAAAGTACGCATCACCACAGGTCGACCGGACGCGGCCGATAAGACCTGTTGATAGACTTTGACTTGCTCAGATTCACTCGGGAAGCGCTGTTGCAACATAAAAGGAATTTCAGTGCGATAAAGCCCAATACCGTCGGCGCCCTCTGCAATTTCAGAAGCCACACCACTGAGTAATCCCGCATTGAGATACAAGCGAATACGTGAACCATCTAAGGTTACAGAAGGCAGCGCTAATTCTTGGGCATACTGGCGTTGCAAGGCTTTTTGTGCCGAAATCAGGCTACGATACTCACCGACAATAGCAGGTGATGGCGACACCAATAACTGACCACGGCTTGCGTTTACGACCAAAAGTTTTTGGTCAATATTGGCGGATAACAGTTGCTCTACACCTGTAATAGCAGGCACACCTAAGGCACGGGCTAAAATGGCGGCATGGGAGTTTACGCCACCAAGCTCAGTGACAATACCCGCAAGCTTTTGCCTTGGGAACTCAGCCAACATAGTCGCATCGGCTTCACGGGTAATGAGGATTACAGGTTTATCGGGCTCAAGCTCTAGACGTTCTGGCTCAATAAGTTGGCGCAATACTTTTTGACCTAAGTCGCGAATATCGCTAGCCCGCTCCTTAAGGTAAGGGTCTTCCATTGCTAAAAACTGTTGAATATAACGTAGAGACACTCGGCTCACCGCCGACTCAGCAGCCCAACCTAATTGCACTTCACGGGTATATTCGCCGCCTAAACTAGCATCATCGAGCAGTAACTGTAATGCATTGAAAATGGAGACAACTTCGTCATCTTGCTCACGATCAAACCGTTGAGATAAGGCACCTATCGCTTCTTTACAACGCACCATAGCCGTGGTTAAGCGGCTCGATTCATAGGCAATATCGTCAGAACGCACCTCAGGCTGTTCAAGGGGAATTTCCCCACCAAGTACGAAGGCATACGCAATGGCGATACCGTTTGATGCTGAAGTACCTTGAAACAGAATTTGTTGATGATGGGAGCTGACTTGTGCTTTTTGTTTTAAGCCACGCACCGCCATCGCTAATTGGGCGGCGAGCGTCATCAGGAAGGCTTCTTCGCCCTCACTGAATTGGCGAGCACTCGCCTGCTGTACCACTATCACCCCAACCACAGCCTTCTGATAGATAATAGGTACAGCTAAAAAAGCGCGGTATTCTTCTTCGGCGACTTCAGGAAAAAGCTTAAACCTTGGATGAAGCCGAGCATCGGCTAAATTAACGGCCTCTTCTCGCTGGGCAGCGAGTCCAACTAAACCTTCAGTCAGCGGCATACGTACTCGACCAACGGCGCTTTTTTCAAGGCCATCGGTTGCAGATAACACGAGTTCTTGCTCTTCTAGGATATAGATGGAGCAACATTGGGTTTCCATCGCCGCTTTAGTCGATGAAACTAAGATTTCTAATGCGGTTTCCAAACTGTGGGCTGATGCCACAGCCTGAGTAATATCCCTAAGCGTATTTAACACTGTTTTCAATCCTCTTTTGAAAATCAGCCCGTTGTTTTTTGTCTTCCCCGTTTCCTAGGTATTTCTAGGGTTTGGAATGACAATGCCGTTACCGCAAACTCTTTCATCACCTTACGATAAACATCACGCTTAAATGACACCACTTGCCGCACAGGATACCAATAACTTACCCAGCGCCAATCGTCAAATTCAGGATGTCCAGAAGAACTCAAATTAATCGCACTATCTTGGCTTTTCAGTTGTAACAGAAACCACTTTTGTTTTTGCCCGATACACACAGGTTTACTGTCTTGCCTCACTAAACGCTTTGGCAAACGATAGCGCAACCAAGAACGGGTCGAGGTTAATATATGCACGTGTTCAGGTCTTAGGCCCACTTCTTCATACAACTCACGGTACATAGCCTCTTCTGCTGTCTCGCCATCATCGACGCCACCTTGAGGAAATTGCCATGAGTGTTGACCGAAACGTCTAGCCCACATGACTTGGCCATATCTGTTACAAATTATAATGCCCACATTTGCGCGAAAGCCGTCGCTATCAATCACATGGACTCCAAATCACATTAAATTTTAATAAACTGATTGTTTCATAAAGCTAGTCTCTCAGCAAACCTCTATTTTATCCTAAGCTTTGGATAACATCTGACTTAAAAGACATTTATCAACAATGCTAGGGGATGGAATCCGGGGATATCCACATTTTCTGTGGATATCTCTGTTTGAAACTCAGGTGAACTTGTTATAACGTTCAAAAAACATCTATTTACCATCGTTTTTAAAATTTAGAGTTAAAACTTAATGGCAAACAAATTCATAAACTTGCACGTTAATCACGATTTATTTTAGACTAAAAAACCAATAAAGCTCATTATTTGACCAGCAAGAAGTATTTATATCATTCTCGCGATATTACTCAACTTTATACACAAATAGTGTCCACAACTGTCCACAAAAGCCAGAATAAATGCACTTTATTCGCATTGACTTAGGATTTTTATTAGGTTAAGAGGCTCACTTTACTGAGTTATCCATAATATCTGTGGATAAGTATGTGGGGAACGCAAGGGAAAGCAGAGAGTAACTTTGAACACTTTTTTGCAAAACGGGGGTTAACACGGATATAAAATTTAAAATCAGTCACTTAGAATAAAAACATTCGGTACAAGTTAATCCACCCTGTAGGGCTCATTTTTTAACCACCATTGCTAAGCGGTTATTTTTAAGTAAAATCCAGCCATGAATCGAATTATCCCCCCTGAAAATCTATCTGAACTACTCGAACGTGCCAACATGATGGCGGGCGTGAGTTTGGCGCAGATAGCCAGCCAAAGAAGCATTCGTGTCCCCAAGGATCTTAAACGCGATAAAGGTTGGGTCGGTCAACTAATCGAAATGGAATTAGGCGCAACGGCGGGTTCTAAACCTGAGCAAGATTTTCTACATTTAGGGGTCGAGCTAAAAACTATCCCCATTGATACACAGGGGCGACCGCTGGAGACCACATATGTCTGCGTGGCGCCGCTATCGAATATCCAAGGATTAACCTGGCAAAACAGCTTAGTCTGCCATAAGTTACAGCGAGTACTTTGGGTACCCGTTGAAGGAGAGAGGCATATTCCTGTGGGTGAGCGCCGTATAGGTACGCCAATATTGTGGGAACCGGATCCGCACGAGTTGCAATTACTGCAACAGGATTGGGAAGAGATCATGGAGCTTATCGCCCTCGGAAAAGTAGAGAGGCTTACAGCGCGCCACGGCGAAGTGCTGCAATTGCGCCCTAAGGCCGCTAATAGTAAGGCGTTAACACAAAGCATTGCCGAAGATGGTAGCCTCAAAATGACCAACCCTAGGGGCTTTTATTTAAAGACCAGTTTCACTGCTATGATACTTAATAAGGTATTTGGTTAATTTTTAGTAACGATATGGACTTGGATTGATCCAGATCACAAATTTCACTGGCACTAAGGTGACTCTTTTCTATAAACTACGGCATCCTGAAATCACAGCCGTATTCGGATACCAATCAAGCAGTGAGAGCACGTAGACAAGCGAAAAAACTCCTTTTTGCGATTTTAGCTTGGGCGATTGCCATGGCTGCATTCGTGTTTTTTCGATATGCCCAATCACCAGAGCTGCCCCAATGGGCGGTAAGTTCGGCTGATCTCGCAACACTTGCTATCTACATGGGGATTATTTTCGGCAGCTTACATTGGATGTCGAACGTCATTGCCGATTTCAGTGCAATCAATCGCCTCCCCTATGTGTTTTCAGTCATCTTTAAGGGCTTGTTTTTATTACTGGGTGCTACGACGTTAGCTTACATGACTCAGTTTTTAAATATGTGGGCCATCGAAAATCACATGTCGACCCTCAGACAAATGCTGACGGCGCACATTCTCTATAGTCCTTCATTCCAAGCATTGATCGTATATTTGGTCGTTGTACGAGTCAGCTTAGCTTTTGTCGAGCAAATGGCATTATTAGTCGGGCCGCGTATTTTACTCAACATAGGCCTTGGTAAATACCACAAGCCAAGATATGAGCAGCGCTTATTCCTCTATTTAGATATGGTCGCCTCAACCACACATGCCGAATCACTTGGCGATTACCGTTTTAGTCGATTGATCCAAGACAGCTTTAGTTTACTTTCAGATACTGTGTCCAATAACGAAGCTGAAATCTACCGCTATATGGGAGATGCAGTGCTGCTTCACTGGCCATTAGAAGAAGGGATAGTTCACGACCGCTGCATGAATATTTATTTTGAATTTAGCCAACAACTGAACTGGCAACGCCGCTACTTTGAAGAGCATTATGGCTTTGTGCCGAAATTTAAAGCGGCGGCCCATTGTGGCCAAGTCGTCGCTGCAGTTGTTGGTGTACAGAAACAAGAAATTAGTTTCTTTAGTGACGTGCTCAATACCTTAGCAAGACTGCAAGACCAATGTAATCCACTAGGACAGCGCATGTTGATTTCGGGCGCACTCGCGGGACGTTTAGATAACCCCAACACTCAGTATCACCTATCAAATCTAGGCCCAGTCAAACTCAAAGGGAAACAACACTCAATTGAAGTGTTTGGCGTTTCCCCGCTCTGATTTGTAATCGACTTTAAGCTTTAGCTTGAATTAATGCTTTGCAGTTACAGTCAGTTTATTCCTCGTCCTTAGTTAATAATTTTTGGATCATTAACCCTAAAGTGCGGAAAGTTAAGATCCGACTGGTGGTTTGACGCCAGACCAGGCCGATATCACGATAAGGTGCCTCACCCGGTGGCGTCATCACCACTAAATCTGTGTCATTCAAAATACCCGCGTCAATGGCCATTTGCGGAAGAAACGTGGTGCCCAGTTTACTGTTCACCATCTGCACTAAAGTATGCAAACTGGTGGCGGCAAACGGATTGACTTTCGCACTATCACCTAACTGACATGCAGTAATAGCATGGCCTGTGATGCAATGCTCACTTTGCAGAAGAAAAATACTCTCGTCCGGCAGAGTTTGATAATCAATAGGTTGATGTATGCCGCCCGCTAAATCTTTGTGGGCCACCATTTTGAAAGGATCTATGCCCACTTTCATGCTGTGGTAACCGCTAGTATCAACGGGTAGCGCTAGGATTAATAAGTCCAGCTCTCCTTTACCTAAAGCATCTAGCAAACGCTCAGTGGTATCTTCCTTCAATAATAAACTCATCGCCGGATAAGATTGCTGACACTGGCGGATCACACGACTCAATAGGAAAGGCGCTATGGTTGGAATACAGCCTAAGCGAATATCCCCCGTCATCGGCTCACCTTGATTTTTCACTAATTCCACCAAATCATCCACATCAGTGAGAATTTTACGGGCGCGCTGCACCACTTCTTCACCAATGGCGGTAAACATAAATGACTTATGGTCTCGCTCAATCAACTGATGTCCTAACTGCTCTTCTAGGTTTTGGATCCCACTTGAAAGCGTTGATTGACTGACAAAACACACCTTAGCGGCGCGGTTAAAATTCTGCTCTTGATGGAGATTCACCAAATAGAATAAGTTTTTTAAGCTAGGTAAACTTTTCATTTTCTCGATTGCCATGAAGGTTATGAATTAAGAAATTAAATCTACTTTAGCATAAGTGATGAGCAATAACGCGGCATAAGATATCAGGATTGTGACCCGAATCGATATTCAATCGGTTCGCCGTAAAACTTAAGTGGGAGTAACAAAATAAGATGGGAAAAGCGCTAACAAGAAAATGTCGAAAACAACAAACTTAATCGTAAAACCAATGCAAGATTCACTCAATTGAGCGCAACAATAGACATTATTGCTGCGCCTTAACTTACCTTAGCAAGTAATATTTTATGCTTTGGCTTGGAGGAATAACTTTAACTGTTGTAAATCTGCACTCGCGTGTTCAACGATGTCAGCAACCCAAGAGCCATGTTCAGCATCCCATCTTGCTTCTTCGCCATGCTGTAATAACTGGGCGATCTGCTGAATACGTTTTAACCCCACAGAACCTGCAGCACCTTTAAATTTATGTGCTTCTGAACATAAGGTATCTTTGTCTGCTGCGTCGTTAGCCTTCACTAGATTTCCAACATATTCAGGCATTAACTGCTCAAATAACACCACACTCTTGAGTAAGGTACCGGCACCAATGGCGCTGCAGTACTGTTCGAGAGTATTGAGATCTAGGATTGCTTCTAATTCAACTGTGGCCATAAGGCCTCCCTTAAGTGGTTCAATGCTTAAAACGAATTTATCACATGATACCCACTAAAATTGTCAGTGCAACTTATAGCGATATTCATGGTCTAATTCAGATTAAAATTAACAAAAAACAAACTAATAGTCGTAAATAAACGCTTACGACATAATAGCGACGACATAACATTTAGGGAGTAAATTTATCCCACTAACTTGCCTCTATCGTTGCGCTAATGCGTGCCCTTGTCCACCATAAAGCTGCAAATTATCCACAATCGCCACCAATCCATCCCAACGATAAGCGCACCAATCGGGTGCTAATAGCATAGGTTTTTTCGCATAAGCGGTGACACGGTGAAAAATCACTTCCGCGGGAGTATGGCGGATCATCTCACCGACACTGTGGGCATAATCCTCAAGACTCAATAAAGGTAAGCGCCCACTTCGCCACGACTTAGCCATAGTGCTACCTTCGACGATATGCAAAGGATGTAACTTCAAACCGTCAACACCCTGCTGCAATACAGCAGCTAAAGTCGCCATATAATCGCTATGGGTTTCATCGGGTAAGCCAAGAATAAGATGAGTGCACACCTTAAGACCGCGAGCTCTCGCCCTAGACACAGTGTCACAATAACAGGCGAAATCATGGCCACGGTTAATTCTACGCAGTGTTTCATCTTTGGCTGTTTGCAACCCGAGTTCTAACCACACATCGACACCATTTGCCTGATAACGCGCCAGTAAATCCAGTACATTATCCGGCACACAATCGGGGCGAGTTCCTACACATAAACCGACTATCTCGCCATCTTTAACCGCTTCATCGTACTTAGCCATTAACACCTGATACTCATCATAAGTGCTCGTATAAGCTTGAAAATAAGCAATAAATTTATCGGCTTGTGCCTGAGGCTTCGCCTCACGATAGCGGCTCTTACCCTGTTCGAGTTGCTCAGTAATACTCAATACATCGGCGGTTTGATGGCTAAATGACGCCACATTACAGAAAGTACAACCTCCGCGCCCTAAAGTGCCGTCACGGTTAGGGCAAGTAAACTTGGCATCTATAGTGAGTTTTCGCAGTCGGGTGCCATATCGCGCCTTACAAACGGCACCAAAGGTGTTCACATATGCATCAAGCCCCATCAGAGCACCAACCAAATTTCATATCGCTTCATTGATAATAACCAAGATAAAATCACAAATAGAAAAGAAAATACGTGAACAAATAGAAGAAAAAGCTTAGTGTAAGCAAGGTAGCGAGAGTTTTCTTGGCGCTACATCAAATTCCCGCCTGACTCATACCGTTATTATCATAAATGTGCGCATCCTCAAATTAGCCAGCTTACCGCTGAGATCTTGCTCACATCAAAAATGAATAACAATTCAACAATTTTAATTTTTTATCTATTTACTGTGTTTGCAATAAAAATCACTATTTCTAAATCAAAAACAATCCCACCAGCATGTTACATCTTGGTAAACTTTGAGTTTGATAGTTTTTAAAATTCTTTTTATTCATAATGTTATACAGCACATTTTACTGTTGACGTTAACGTAAGGCAATTGTGATTTGTGTATGAAACATGAATTAATACCCATGTTTTATGCAAATTTTTGGTTTGACCTTTATTGAATCTCAGGCTAATTTGGGTGGTTCGGGTGCATATCTATAGAAAGTCTTTACATTTTCTCCCCGAGTAGTAATCAGTTGAGGTCTAGGGAGGTTTTTGTATGAGCTTATATCATCCCAGTTTTGAGCGGGACAATTGTGGTTTTGGGTTGATAGCACAGATGGATGGCGAAGCCAGCCACCGTATAGTGCGCACGGCAATCCATGGTCTAGATCGCATGAAGCACCGAGGGGGCATTGCCTCCGACGGTCGCACTGGCGACGGCTGTGGTTTATTAATGCAATTACCCGTGCAATTTTTTGAAGCGATTGCCGCGGAAAATGATTGGCATTTGAGCCGAAAATTTGCCGTAGGTATGCTGTTTTTAAGTCAAGACGATGAACTGGCTGACCAAGCCAAGTTTATTCTTGAGCGCGAACTCGAGCGTGAAACCTTAAGTATTGCAGGCTGGCGCAAGGTGCCTGTCAATCCCGATGTGTTAGGTGAAATTGGCAAGGCTAGCCTGCCACAAATCTACCAAGTACTGATCAACGCCCCCATTGGCTGGCGTGAAAAAGACTTGGAACGTCGCCTTTATATGGCGCGTCGCCGCTTAGAGCAGCAAATCACCGACGACAAAGACTTCTATGTCGCGAGTTTGTCAGGCCAAGTTATCGTCTATAAAGGTCTGATGATGCCTGTGGACTTGCCCGCGTTTTATCCCGATCTCGCGGACATTCGCTTAAAAAGCTCTATCTGCCTATTCCATCAACGTTTCTCAACGAATACTTCTCCTAAATGGCCATTAGCTCAGCCGTTTAGATATTTAGCCCATAACGGCGAAATCAATACGATTACGGGTAACCGTCAATGGGCTCGTGCCCGTGCCTATAAGTTTAATTCGCCGCTACTGCCAGATTTGCAGCAGGCCGCTCCCTTTGTGAATGAAACAGGCTCAGACTCTTCATCTTTAGATAACATGCTGGAAATGCTGTTATCTGGTGGCATGGACTTATACCGTGCCATGCGTCTATTGATCCCGCCTGCTTGGCAAAGTAATCCAGAAATGGATGACGAATTAAAAGCCTTCTACGACTTTAACTCTATGCACATGGAGCCTTGGGATGGTCCGGCTGGTATTGTGATGACCAACGGTCGCCATGCCGCCTGCGCCGTAGACCGTAACGGTCTGCGTCCATCGCGTTATGTGATCACAAAAGATCGTATTTTGACCTTAGCTTCCGAAGTCGGAATTTGGGATTACGCCGCCGATGAAGTGATTGAAAAAGGCCGTGTTGGGCCTGGCGAATTGCTGGTATTAGATACCTTGAACGGCCGCCTGTACCAATCTTTTGAAATTGATAACGATCTTAAACGCCGCCACCCTTACAAAGAGTGGATGGCGAAAAACAGCCGTACTTTAACGCCAGCGGAAGATTTAGCCTCAGAGCAGCACGGTGCCAGCGAGTTAAGCCCTGAACTATTGCTGCAATACCAAAAACAATTTGGCTATACCCGTGAGGAATTAGAACAAGTTATTTGGGTATTGGCGAAGCAAGGTGAAGAAGCCACAGGTTCTATGGGCGACGACACACCTATGGCGGTATTGTCGAAAAAGTCACGTTCACTGTATGACTATTTTAGGCAGAAATTTGCTCAAGTAACGAATCCCCCCATAGATCCATTACGTGAAAAGCACGTCATGTCATTGACCACTTGTATTGGCCGTGAACAGAACCTCTTCAATGAAACGACTGGGCATGCTTACCGGGTAATGTTCAATTCACCTATTTTATTATTCAGTGATTTTAACCAGTTACTGGGATTAGATAGCACTTACTATCGCGCCAATATTGTCGATTTAAATTACGAACCACAGGAAGGCTTAGAAAATGCCATTCGCCGTATCACAGCCGAAGCCGAGCGTTTAGCCCGCAGCGGCACGACTTTGTTGATCCTTTCGGATAGAGCCATAGGTAAAACGGCGCAAGTGATCCCCGCGGCCATGGCGGTCGGTTCTGTGCAGCAAATGCTGGTAAATAAGAGCCTGCGCTGCGACACCAATATCATAGTTGAAACCGCATCGGCGCGAGATCCGCATCACTTTGCCGTATTGCTTGGCTTTGGTGCCACGGCGATTTATCCGTATTTAGTGTATGAGTCAATTTCCGAACTGGCGAAACGCCATGACTTAACCGATACCACGGCATTGATGTTGAACTTCCGCTACGGCATCGAAAAAGGCTTGCGTAAGATCATGTCCAAAATGGGCATCAGCACTGTCGGCTCTTATCGTTGCAGCCAACAATTTGAAGCAATAGGCATTGCCAGCGAAGTGATTGAACTGTGTTTTAAAGGCGTAATTAGCCGCATCGAGGGCGCAGGCTTTGCAGACATCGCCCAAGACCAAGCGATTCTGCACAAAGCTGCCTACCGTGCCCATGTGCCATTACCGCAAGGTGGCCTGCTGAAATACGTTGAGGGCGGCGAGTATCACTGTTTCAACCCTGATGTGGTCAACACCTTGCAAGCATCATTGATTGACAAAGACTTCGCGAGCTATAAAAAATTCACCGAACTCGTCGACAATCGTCCCGTGGCCACACTGCGTGACTTAATCGGTATTAAGGGCGCACAAACATCGATTAATGTCGCCGATGTAGAAGCGGCATCAAATCTATATTCACGTTTTGACAGTGCCGCCATGAGCATCGGCGCCTTGAGCCCTGAAGCTCATGAAGCGCTTGCTATTGCGATGAACCGCTTAGGTGGCCGCTCGAACTCAGGTGAAGGTGGTGAGGATGCACGCCGCTTTAATACTGAACGCAACTCTGCGATTAAACAGATTGCCTCGGCACGCTTTGGTGTCACGGCGCATTATTTAGTTAATGCCGATGTGTTGCAGATTAAAGTCGCCCAAGGGGCAAAACCCGGTGAAGGTGGTCAGTTACCCGGCCATAAAGTGAGTGTTGAAATCGCCGGACTGCGTCATGCACGTCCTGATGTGACCTTGATTTCACCGCCGCCGCACCACGATATTTACTCTATCGAAGATTTAGCCCAGCTGATTTTCGACTTGAAGCAAATCAATACTAAAGCGCTGATTTCAGTGAAACTTGTGTCAGAACCCGGTGTGGGCACTATCGCCACCGGCGTGGCCAAAGCCTATGCGGACATGATCACGATTTCAGGGTATGACGGCGGCACAGGTGCTAGCCCAATTACCTCAGTGAAATATGCGGGCAGTCCATGGGAGCTAGGGTTAGCCGAAGTGCATCAATCGCTAGTGGAAAATGGTCTACGTCATAAAATTCGCCTGCAGGTCGATGGCGGCTTAAAAACCGGTACCGATGTGATTAAAGCCGCGTTATTAGGCGCCGAAAGCTTTGGTTTTGGTACTGTGCCTATGATCGCCCTAGGTTGTAAATACCTGCGTATTTGCCACTTGAACAACTGTGCGACTGGCGTAGCAACGCAAGATAAAAACCTGCGTGACAACCATTACCATGGTCTGCCAGAGCGAGTGATGACTTACTTTGAGTTTGTTGCACAGGAAGTTCGTGAATGGATGGCGACCTTAGGGGTGAGCAAGTTTGAAGACTTAGTCGGTCGCAGCGAATGGTTATATGCCCTCGAAGGCCAAACCGCGAAGCAACAAGGCTTAGATCTGTCACCGATTTTGTATCAACCCAAAGTGCCTGCAACCTCGTCACGCACTTGGCAAGAAACCAATCCACCGGCCGATTTAGGACTGCTTAACCAGCATTTATTAAACGAATGCCAAAGCGCCGTCGATAAGGGCGAGAGTTTCGATGCAGCTTACAGCATCAACAACACAGACCGTTCCGTTGGCGCGACGTTGTCAGGCTATATCGCGAGCACACTCGGCGTCAAAGGCACCAAAGCGCCGGTCAAACTGAGCTTTAACGGCAGTGCCGGCCAAAGCTTTGGCGTATGGAACAGCCCAGGCCTTGAGTTAAAACTCTGCGGCGATGCCAACGACTATGTGGGTAAAGGCATGTCTGGCGGCCAGATTGTCATCTACCCGCCTATTGGCAGCCCATTCCAAAGTGAGCGCAGCGCCATTGTCGGTAACACGTGTCTTTACGGCGCGACGGGCGGCAAGTTCTTCGCCGCAGGTCAAGCAGGCGAGCGTTTTGCAGTCCGTAACTCTGGGGCGATTGCTGTGGTTGAAGGGCTTGGCGATAACGGCTGCGAATACATGACCAGCGGCATTGTGGTTGTCCTTGGTAAAACAGGGGTGAACTTCGGCGCTGGGATGACAGGCGGTTTTGCCTATGTGTTCGATCAATTCGGCCGCTTCAATCGCCGTGTGAATACTGAGCTTGTCGATACTCAAAAACTCGAATCACCTATTCATCAACAACATTTAAAAGGTCTGATTGAAGCCCACGTGGCCGAAACGGGCAGCGAACATGCCAAGATGATCTTAAGTGATTTTGGTAACTGGTTAGATTGCTTCGTATTAGTAAAACCTAAAAATATTGCCGTGGCCGATCTGCTCAAATTAGAGAAATCGAGCCCAGAATTAGTTGTAAAAGCGGGGTAATGGCGCATGAGTAACGATTTTCAATTTATTGAAGTGGGTCGTAAAGACCCCGCTAAACACCCTGCAGCTAAACGTGCGACTCAGTTTATGGAGATTTATCAGCCTTTTGCCCAGCCTCAAGTGGCTGAGCAAGCGGACCGCTGTTTAGATTGCGGCAATCCTTATTGTGAGTGGAAGTGCCCGCTACACAATTATATTCCTAACTGGCTCAAGCTAGCGGAACAAGGTCGCATCATGGAAGCGGCAGATTTAGTACATGAGACCAACACTCTGCCCGAAATCTGCGGCCGTGTTTGTCCACAAGACAGACTCTGTGAAGGTGCTTGTACTCTGAACGACGACTTTGGCGCTGTCACTATCGGTAATGTCGAAAAATACATTACCGACACAGCGATCGCCCAAGGCTGGCGCCCCGATATGAGCAAGGTCACGCCACGCCCTGAACGAGTGGCGATTGTCGGTGCGGGTCCTGCGGGTTTAGGCTGCGCGGATATTCTGTCTCGCAACGGTGTTAAAGCTGTGGTCTTTGATAAATATCCACAAATTGGTGGTCTACTCACCTACGGTATTCCGTCTTTTAAACTCGACAAAGCCGTTATGGCGACCCGTCGCAGTGTATTAGAAGGCATGGGCATTGAGTTCAAACTCGGTGTCACTGTCGGTAAGGACATCCCATTTACTAAACTGCTCGAAGAATACGATGCCGTCTTCCTCGGTATGGGCACCTATACCGCGATGAAAGCAGGCCTTGAGGGTGAAGATGCCCAAGGCGTATACCAAGCCCTGCCCTATTTGATTGGTAACACCCATCATTTAATGGGCACCCAGAATACTGAAACGCCCTACCTGAACCTTGAAGGTAAACGTGTGGTGGTATTAGGCGGTGGTGATACTGCGATGGATTGTGTGCGCACAGCCGTCAGACAAGGTGCCAGCAGCGTAGTCTGTGCTTACCGCCGGGACGAGGCCAACATGCCAGGCTCACGTCGTGAAGTGCAAAATGCGCGGGAGGAAGGAGTTAACTTCTTGTTTAACCGTCAACCTGTGGCGATTAAAACCCAAGATGGCAAAGTGATCGCCATTGAATGCGTTGAAACAGCCATGGGCAAGGCCGATGCCAGTGGTCGTCAACGCGCCGAAGCGATTGCCGGTAGCGAACAGTTGCTCGAAGCCGATGCCATTATTATCGCCTTTGGTTTCCAACCTAGCCCAGCACCTTGGTTTGCCGAACACGGTATCGAGCTCGATCAATGGGGCCGAGTCAAAGCGAGTAAGTTAGATGAAAACCCATTCCAAACCACCAACCCGAAGGTGTTTGCCGGTGGTGATATGGTGCGTGGTTCTGACTTAGTCGTGACAGCCATTGCCGAAGGTCGCGATGCCGCCCAAGGTATTCTTAATTACTTAGACTAAGCGCTATAGATTAAGCGCCAACGTGTTTGTTTTACAGGTAAAAAACATTTTACCCTTGTCATTTTAACAAGCACTCCAATGGCTGGACTCGTGCAAACGAGTTCAGCCATTGGCTAGTGACTTATCGCAATCGGTTGATGGATAAAATAGATAGATGAAAGCGTGCATCTTAGGAGCGCACTTTTTTCGTTAACCCTCCCGCGTTTTACCCCGCGATTATCAAGCAATCCCAATCTCGCCATAACGACTGCATAAAACTGTGTGGTATATTAGCCAGCATTCCCGTGTCCCACTCTTTAAGTGTTGAATCAAAAAGGTCTCCCATGAAAATTGGAATTATTGGCGCAATGGAGCCAGAAGTCGCTCACCTGATCGCCGCCATGACAAATGCGACATCGCAAACCATTGCTGGTATTGAATTTATTGCTGGTACTCTCGCGGGTAAAGACGTAGTAGTGACTCGCTCAGGCATAGGTAAAGTCGCCGCAAGTATTGCGACCACGCTACTCATCGAAAAATATGCGCCGGATGCGGTGATCAATACTGGTTCTGCCGGTGGTTTTGTGGATTCGCTGGCCATTGGCGATATCGTGATTTCTTCTGAAGTGCGTCACCATGATGTGGATGTCACCGCCTTTGGTTATGAAATTGGCCAAATGGCGCAGCAACCTGCTGCGTTTATTCCTGCCGCACATTTAGTTGAAGCAGCCAACAAAGCGATTGCTCAACTGGGTGAAGTCAAAGCGATTGAAGGTTTGATTTGTACTGGCGACAGCTTTATTTGCGATCCTGTTCGCACCCAAGCCATGCTCAAAAACTTCCCGACTATGGCTGCCTGTGAGATGGAAGGCGCGGCAATCGCTCAAGTTTGTCATCAGTTTGGAGTGCCATTTGTGGTGATCCGCTCTTTATCGGATAACGCCAACAATGACTCGCCAGTGGATTTCGACTCTTATATTGTCAAAGCGGGTTATCACTCGGCTCTGATGGTGATGTTGCTGCTTGAGCAACTGAATCCTAGCGCAATAAAATAATCACTTAAGTGGAAAGTACCGAATGCACACCTCTTTTTATCAACAACTTGTCGAGATAGATGGCGCTTTGTTTGAAGGCTTTTTGGTACTTTTTTTTGCTTTGTTATTGGCGCGGTTAGCGCCATTACCACGGGAAATGCAGCCGCTTATTTGGTTTGGCCATTTAGCTAAGCAACTCGCCGCCAAGGTAAATCGCCCAGAACGCTCTCCAAGCCAACAAGCCACAGCAGGCTTTTTAGCTATGATGCTGTTACTGTTTCCGTTTTGGGCCATTATCACCTTTTTGCTCGAACTGGCCGCCTTTCCATGGTTTTTCGAATTTTTGGTGCTTTATCTATGCTTAACCGATGCAGGGTTTAGCCAAGTCGCCGATGAAATCGCTAAAGCCTTAAAACGTGGAGACAATGCCAGCGCAAAAAAGCTTTTACAGCCTTGGGTAGTGCGCGATACCGATAGTTTGTCGGAAATCGGCCTAGCCAAAGCCACCATAGAAAAACTCGCCACAGCGCCTATTTACGGCACAGCATCGACCATTTTCTTTTTCGCTATTGCTGGAGCACCGCTAGTGCTAGCTGTGCGAATGCTCAAACAACTCGAATTGAGCTGGCCGCCCATTCAACCAAAGTATCAACATTTCTGCAGTACTGTGAATGGTGTATCGATTATCTTGCTGGCGATTCCGGCTTGGTTGTGGAGCCTGTCGCTCGCCATTCAAGGCGGGCCTAAGGCGTTTGCAAAACTTTTTAGAGCCCCTAAAAATCATCACGCTATTCGAGGTTATGTTCTCAGTGTGAATCTCGTGGCCAGTATTTTGAGAATCGAGCTCGGTGGACCACAGAAGTTTGCTGGCGTGCGTATCAATGTGGATAAATTGTGCTACGGTCCGCAGCCAACCTGTGATGACATCACGCCTGCAATTAAGCTGACCTCACGTGCCTGTGCTATCTGGTTTAGCTTTATCATTATACTGCCCTTGTTATGGGCAAGTTTACGTTGGTTACAAAGCCTGTGATATGATGCCGCATTATCTCAACGTGAAGTTAAAGGCTGACCATCTTGCTCGAAAACATGCATGTTTCATTAACAACACCTGCGTTGTTATTTCCTGCTATCTCATTGTTATTATTAGCTTATACCAATCGTTTTTTTGCCTTAGCCGCATTAATCCGAAATTTAAGCAATGGTGAAAAACCCGTACATAAAGATCAAATTAAGAACCTGAGCCAGCGTATTACTATCATTCGTCGAATGCAGGAAGCAGGCGTGTCAAGCTTTGCCCTATGCGTACTGTGTATGATTTTTATCTATATAGGCTTTAATAAAACCGGCTCAGTGATTTTTGGCGCTAGCCTACTGCTCTTGCTCTATTCACTGATTTTATCTGTGATTGAAATCCGCATCTCTGTTGACGCATTAAATATCCATATCAAAGAGATGAGTAAATGAGCCAGTGGATCTACTTTTTTGATTTATGGGGTACCGCTGTATTTGCATTATCCGGCGCACTTGCCGCTGGACGCCATAGAATGGACCCCTTTGGCGTAATAGTGCTCGCCTCGGTTACCGCTGTCGGTGGTGGCAGTATTCGTGATGCCTTAATTGGTGCAACGCCAGTGTTCTGGATCCGCGACCCGAATTACATCATAGTGATCCTCGCGACCGTGCTCGTCTGTTTGCTATTAGTCCGTCGCCCTCGTAAGGTACCAGAGTATATTTTACCCGTCGCAGATGCCTTTGGATTGGCCCTCTTTACCGTGATAGGTGCTGAAAAGGCCCTCAATATGGGCTTGAGTGGGATGATTGCCGTCGTAATGGGCTTGATCACAGGCGTGGGAGGAGGCATTATTCGAGACTTACTGTGTAGACAAGTTCCTATGGTCTTACGCACAGAAGTCTATGCCACAGCTTCGATCATAGGTGGTATCGGCTATACCGTGAGCTTAGCCTACGGTATGGGTGAAAAAATGGCGCTGTTTCTGGCGATGGCCAGTGCCCTGTTAATCCGCTTAAGTGCCATCAAGTGGCATCTTTCATTACCGGCCTTTGATCTCAAGACCAAGAGGGAATAGTTTGCGAATATTGTGTTTTATTTTGTGCCTCATTTTTGTTCCAGCCCTCAATCCTGCAGCGGCGCAAGCCAACTCAGGTGAAATGCCACAAGAACAGCAGTTAGCCGTAAAATATATGAATGCGCTAACTGAACACGACTATAAGACACTGCGAAAATTCTATAACCGCGAAAGCGTCTTCTTCGACAAAACCGCCAACCGTAAATACACTGGCGGCCGCTTCATTATCGACTTCCTTGAGCGTGCCCACGAGGGCGTGCTCGAGTACAACTTCAACATAGAACATATGTATAATGCAGGCTCTTTAGTGGTGATGATAGGTAACTACCATTTCAAGGGTCCAGGTGAACAATTTGGCAAACCGGGGAAAATCATCGATGTTGCGATACCTGGTGTGACAAGCCTTAAGATCGACATGCTCAATCGCAGAGTAACGGAACATGTCGACCTAATTGATTACCAGACCATGTCAGACCAATTAGCGATGCAGTAGTCACAAAATTTACCCGTCTTTGAAACTTGATCCCTAAAAACGAGTCGAAACTAACAATGAGTCAATACCACTGCGTATTTCACCTTTGAAAAATTGACTGAGCCGTTTCGTTTCAATGAGGTTTGTATGAAGTTTTTTGGATTGATTGCCCTACTCGCCCTTAATGGCTTAATACTGGCCCCCAAAGCACAGGCCTTACAGCCCATTATCGTTTCCTACGCCGTTCAGCCAGTAAGCCATTTTAATCAACAACTACGTACCGCTCAGGCACAACATCAGCCTTGGTCGGAAGATCCCAATAAAATCAGCAGCCAATATGCAGGCAACAAATTTACCTTAGTGCGAACTCAAACCAATAAAGACGGCATTTTAACCTATCAAGTGAGCGAGCTTTCCAAGCAGCATCCACAGATGCTGTTGATTATCTCACTGAAACAAAACGCTAAACTTTGGCAGGTAAGTTCGGCCCAATTGGCATGGAAATGCAGTGGTGGGCAACACTTTGGCACCGACAGATGTAATATCGCCGAGCATGAGGCCAGCACAGCGCCTTAATCTTGTATTGTCAAAAGATTCAAAAACAAAGAGCGCCCTAAGGCGCTCTTTTTGTTCGTTTAAACTTACTGTAGCGTAAACCTAACTAAACCAACGTCACTATACCAAAGTCACTTTGGCAAACTTACGTTTACCGACTTGGAATACAGCAACAGTACCCGCTAACAAAGTCACACGGCTATCTTCTAGTTTTTCGCCGTCCATCTTTACCGCGCCTTGCTTGATCATCCGCATCGCTTCTGAAGTCGATGACACTAAGTCAGCGTCTTTCAACAGATTGGCAATCGCAATACCTTCACCAGCAGCTAACTCAATTTCTTCGATATCATCGGGGATCATGCCCTTAGAACGATCGACAAAGGCTTGATGCGCACTTTCGGCAGACGCTGCATCGTGGAAACGTGTGATAATTTCCTTAGTTAAGGCGATTTTAATGTCACGTGGGTTAGACCCATTCGCCACATCTTGCTTAAACTGTTCAATTTCAGCCAGTGGGCGGAATGACAGTAGTTCAAAGTAGCGCCACATCAAGTCATCCGAAATTGACATCAGCTTGCCAAACATTTCGTTGGCAGGTTCGCTCACGCCAATATAGTTATGCGCCGATTTAGACATTTTCTTCACGCCGTCTAAACCTTCAAGCAGCGGCATCATGATCACAGCTTGTGGCTTTTGGCCTTCGGCTTTTTGCAGTTCACGGCCCATTAACAGGTTAAACTTTTGATCTGTACCACCCAGCTCAACATCGGCCTGTAGCGCAACTGAGTCATAGCCCTGAAGTAAAGGATACATAAACTCATGAATCGCAATCGACTGACCTGAGGCATATCGCTTCTTAAAGTCATCGCGCTCCATCATACGAGCCACAGTTTGCTTAGACGCGAGACGGATCATACCAGCAGCGCCCAATGGCTCTAACCAGCTTGAGTTGAATTCGATACGAGTCTTAGCAGGATCGAGGATCTTGTAAACCTGTTCTTTATAGGTTTCTGCGTTCGCTAAAACTTGTTCACGGGTGAGCGGCGGACGTGTGCTATTTTTACCACTTGGGTCCCCCACCATACCAGTAAAGTCACCAATCAAAAAAATGACTTCATGACCTAACTCTTGGAATAATCTTAATTTATTTAAGATTACTGTATGTCCAAGATGGATATCCGGAGCGGTAGGGTCAGCGCCTAACTTAATACGGAGTGGACGTCCTTCTTTGAGTTTTTCCAGCAGATCCGCTTCGAGTAAAATCTCATCGGTACCACGTCTAATTTCTGCTAATACTTGGTCTAAATCAGCCATCTCGGCAGGGACTCCTAAGGCCATGATCATAAAATGAAGAGACTTATGTTACTTGTTAGCCACCACAATTGAAAGTGTGTACACTAACGGGATTATTTAAGTCTCTGGTTATTGGTATCGGCGTCAATGGGAAAGGTTATAACGTTATTTAAATTGTTGCCTAAAAAGCATCAAATTCTCCTTAGCATTCTTTCAGTTATCACAATGATAACCATGCTTCTACCTTCTGAAGAAGCGCAAGCTTCAAGACAAACCACTAGCATTGATGACCAAGCTCAAATCAACACCCGTTATGATGTGCCCTTAGCTTTTCGCTCGCCTGAACGCCCTGAGTTGCCAGAAGGTCAAACAGATAATGCTCCGACAACGGCTGAACCGTTATCCTCACCCGATGCGCTCGCTGCAGCTGGAGCTAATAATCAAGCCGCAGGATCCCACGAAAGCGCTCTCCACAGAGATGTCGAACATTTTAACGTCAAAAATGGTGATACTTTAGCCGCGGTATTTGACCGCGCTGGCTTAACCAGCAAAGACGTTTATGAAATCACCCAGTTGCCTTTAGCCAAGCAAAACTTACTTAAGATAATGCCGGGCGAAGAAATTGTGATTTCAAAGGATGCAAACGGTAATTTGACTGAAGTGCGTTATCGGGTCGATGCTATTTCCACGCTAGTCATCACTAAAAGCCAAGAGCAATACAACGAAAAAATCTCCGAAAAGGATGTGGAAATCCGCAACCATTTCACCAGTGCCAAAATTAAGAGCAATTTCTGGAATGCCGCCGTGGATGCAGGCATGTCTGCTAACCAGATATTACAATTATCGACCGTATTCGGCTGGGATATCGACTTTGCCTTAGACTTACGCGAAGGCGACAGCTTCGCCATTATTTACGAGCAAGAATATGCCGATGGTGAATTTTTGCGTAATGGCAATATCTTAGCTGCAGAATTTGTTAACCAAGATGAGCGCTATACTGCCATTCGCTATACCGACGGTAACTATTATTCCGAAAATGGCACTAGCATGCGTAAAGCCTTCCTGCGCTCACCGGTCGATTTTAAGTATGTCAGCTCCAACTTTAACCCAAGACGTTTGCACCCAGTGACAGGCCAAGTCAAAGCCCATCGCGGTGTAGACTATGTCGCAGCCATTGGCACGCCCATTAAAGCTGCGGGTAGTGGACGCGTTATTGAGTCTGGTTATAATCAATTCAACGGTAACTATGTGTTTATCAAACATAACGATACCTATACCACCAAATATCTACACCTCACAAAACGTAATGTCAGCAAAGGCGCCAACGTTAAGCAAGGACAAATTATTGGTACTTTAGGTAAAACAGGCCGTGTCACTGGGGCTCATTTACATTACGAATTTATCGTCAATGGCGTACACCGCAACCCGAGAACGATTACGCTACCGAAATCCGAATCAATTGCGAGAAAAGAAAAAAATCAATTCGATGCACTTAGCAAGCAATTGATGACTACACTTTCGCAAAACAAGCAAACGCAATTGGCAATGCAATAACGACGGATGGATTCCTCCCAATGAAAAACGCTTATTATATTGGACTTATGTCAGGCACCAGCATGGACGGTGTCGATGCAGTATTGGTCGACTTTTCAGGCGCACAGCCGCAGCTTATCGCCAGCCATACCGAAGCTATTCCGAGCCATTTGCTCAAAGGTCTACAGCGCCTGTGCTTACCCAGCTCAGATGAAATTAACCGCCTCGGCCGTTTAGATCGTAATGTGGGTCAGCTGTTTGCCTTAGCCGTCAATAATCTGATGGCTAAATGTGCTATTGCGAAAGAAGATGTCATCGCCATTGGTAGCCATGGTCAAACTGTGCGCCATATGCCAAACCTCGAAGTGGGTTTTACCTTACAAATTGGCGATCCTAATACTATTGCGACCGAAACAGGCATAGATGTCATTGCCGATTTTCGTCGCAAAGATATTGCTCTTGGTGGGCAAGGTGCGCCCTTAGTACCCGCATTCCACCAGCAAACCTTTGCCCAAGTCGGTAAAAAACGTGTCATCCTCAATATTGGTGGTATTGCCAATATCACCTATCTGCCGGGCAATAGCGAAGAAGTTTTAGGCTTTGATACAGGGCCTGGCAACACCTTAATTGATGCCTGGATGCAACAGGTTAAAAGTGAGCCCTTCGATAAAAATGGCGAATGGGCTGCATCCGGAAAAACTGATCAAAGCTTATTAACTCAGTTGCTTTCGCATCCGTATTTTTCCCTTGCTTACCCTAAAAGCACTGGTCGCGAACTGTTTAACCAAGCTTGGTTAGAGCAGCAATTATCGCCCTTTAATCATTTAGATGAAGAAGATATTCAATCAACTTTATTGGATTTAACCTGCCACAGCATAGCCCAAGACATTATTAAACTATCCAATGAAGGGGAATTATTCGTCTGTGGCGGCGGTGCATTTAATGGTCAACTGATGCAGCGTCTTGCAGCCTTATTACCAGGTTATAAGCTGGATACTACCTCGGCCCTTGGCGTCGATCCTAAGTGGGCAGAAGGCATCGCCTTTGCCTGGCTCGCCATGCGCAATCACTTAGATTTACCCGCTAATCTCCCTGCAGTAACAGGCGCCTCCCGCGAAGCCGTACTCGGCGGACGATTTAGCGCTAAGTAATTGGCCTTCGCAAAATACTAAAGCGATAACCTAAACAAGAGCTTCTACATGAAGCTCTTGTTGTCTTTAAAAGACAAACTAATCTTTTCCCCTCTTCCTGCCTAAATTTCTCAAGAAAATCAGCAGCTATTTTAAAGCCATCTATTCTTAATTACTGAAGCATTTAGTGACAGAAGCATGAGTAAAAAAGTTTCGTCACTGAAGCTTAATCAAGTCTCACTATAGTGAAAACGGATACAGGATATTGCTCTAAACAGCTCAAACACTTAGGAATAGCCTCATAGGCGCCCAATAAGAAACTGGTTTTAAGGGAACTCATGTCTACAGCGCGATTTTGCTCACTCAGACAAGATCCGTTAATAGGCAGGTAAATTAGGAATAAAGACGCACTGATTAACAAACAAGCGTCTTTAAAAGAATAGGAAATCAAACAATGAACATGTCACAAAAAATGGCGGCAGAATTTCTCGGCACCTTGTGGTTAGTCCTTGGAGGCTGTGGCAGTGCGGTACTTGCCGCTGCATTTCCCGAGGTGGGCATAGGTTTACTCGGCGTCGCTTTAGCTTTTGGATTAACCGTATTAACCATGGCCTTTGCGATTGGCCATATTTCAGGTTGTCACCTTAACCCAGCGGTGTCATTCGGCCTTTGGGCTGGCGGACGTTTTCCAGCGGCAGAATTATTACCCTATATCGTAGCCCAAGTCGCGGGTGGAATTGTTGGCGCAGGCATCTTGTATCTCATAGCTTCAGGACAAGAGGGATTTTCACTCGCGAGCGGATTTGCCTCTAACGGTTTTGGTGAGCACTCACTAGGTGGCTATAGCATGCTGTCGGTGATGATTTGTGAAATAGTTATGACACTGTTCTTCTTGATTATTATTTTAGGTGCCACCGATGAGCGAGCGCCTAAGGGATTTGCCCCAATTGCCATAGGGTTAGGGTTAGGTTTAACCTTAATTCACCTTATTAGTATTCCTGTGTCCAATACTTCGGTGAACCCAGCGCGTAGCACAGGCCCTGCACTGTTTGTCGGTGACTGGGCGGTATCACAACTCTGGTTGTTCTGGGTAGCACCGATTGCCGGTGCCATTTTGGCGGGCTTTATCTATCGCTACTTCCACGCGGCAGAATAAAAGCCGAAGATCTAACACAACAGCGCTCTCTTGGCGCTGTTGTTCTTTTTCTAATCCCGCTCTAATGTTACCATTTAGCCAACTGGCGAATTTTGCTGTGCCCTAGGTTTTTACATTAGAGACACAACAGGCTTCGCCCTATCCAAGCAAAAGAGATATTTTTCATGAGCAAGACTGTTAAAAACCTCGCTGAGACAGCAGCAATGACGCCAGAAGCCCGTTACGATTACCTCGTTGAACAAGTTAAAGAACACAAAATACTTTGGACATTACAAGATCAAGACGGTTGCGTGATGTTAACCACTGAAGAAGAAGATTGCATCCCAATGTGGCCAACCGAAGAAGCCGCTGATTCTTGGGCTGTGGATGAATGGAGTGATTGCCAAACGTTAGCGATTCCACTCGACGAATTTCACGAAAGATGGGTGCCAGGCATGGAAGATGACGACCTCTTTGTCGCCGTATTCCCAGTATTAGATGATTTAGGCGTGGTAATCCCACCTTATGAGTTAGATCAAAGATTAGCGCCTAAGCAAAGCCACTAATCGCTATCGCTAAACGAGAATGCCTATGAGCGAGCAAAAATCGGCGATACCGACACCTGAGGCAAGTATAGCCCTGAGTCAGCACTTTCCGAAACGACTCATTACCCTATTGCTAGTGTATGTTGTTGCGTCAGTGAGTGGCTTAATCGCTAAACAAGGGGTGTTATTTTGTCTGCTAACCCTCCTGATGGTGATTGCCATTATCGGTCGGCAAAAAGCAGGGCTTATCATGCTGCGCGGCTACACAGTCGTGCAACTTGGATTGATTAGCATGCTGCCAGTGATCATGTACGATCCGGGCAACTTAGTGGTAGGTCCAACGACAGTTTACTTAGGTGAATGGCAGGGAAAACTGCCTGACTATGTGATTTTTATCGCTTTGATCGTCTTATCATTACTGCAAGTTTGGATAGCCTTTGATAAAAAGGTAAAGGCATGGTTTAAGCCTAAGCTTAACCTGAACATCATGAGCTAAGCTCTTGTAGAAAATAAATTTAGCCCAACAAAAAGCCGTCATTGCGACGGCTTTTTTGATCTCACTCCACGCCTAAAAAGATGCAAAGTTAGTCATCATTAAAATTAAACAGAAAAAATTTTTACACAGAGAAACTGGCACCACAGCCACAAGTTGTGGTTGCGTTAGGGTTTTTCACGAAGAAGCGAGAACCTTCCAGTCCTGAAGTGTAATCCACTTCACCACCGACTAAATATTGTAGGCTCATAGGATCGACAACCAAGAGAACGCCTTGTTTTTCTATCGTAAAATCGCCGTCATTGACCTTTTCATCAAAGGTAAAGCCGTACTGAAATCCAGAACAACCACCACCAGTCACATAGACTCGTAGCTTAAGTGCAGGATTTTGCTCTTCTTCCAGCAAACCTTTCACCTTAGCGGCTGCCGCATCGGTAAATTGGATTGGCATTGCTGTATCAGCTTGATCAGTCATTACTACCTCTTACATCAGTTTTCTGGGGCAAATTATCCTTTACCTGACTGTTTTGTTCAAGTATTACCCGTGGTTCTTTTTCACCCTGTAATAACTCAGGGGCACTATAGACATGTTCGGTCTGCGAATTCTTAGTCCAGCGGCTCGAAGGCACCAGCACTTTGACTTTCACTTGTTGTAAATTAAAGCCAGCAGGAACAGTGACCTTGGTATCTATGACTTGAAAATAGCGAAAATCAAATTCCAACTTAGAACCCGTGAGTTTGTTCACACTCAAGCTAACAGATTTACCATCTTGCACACCAATGAGCGTCAATTCAGTTCGACCTTGAATAGCTTGCTTACGCTTTTGCAACTGAGTCAACACCAACTTGAGATGATATTCATCGGCCAAAGCGCCCCGCGTCATTTCAAGTCCGTGAATAGCGACACCTTCAGCATTATCATCCGGTGTCATAATGCTGCGGTAAAACGCCAGCTCATGTTCCAATTCTTTTTGCTTTTTCATTTGCTGGCCAAACATTTCTTGCATTTGGTTATTAGCCTCGCGCTCGACGGACAGCTCTAAATTTCGGGTTGCAAGTAGTTGGGTCTGTGCCTCTAACTCAGCGGTCAAGCGTTGAGTCTTGCTGCTGATATGCTTAACAACAGGCTCATCGCTACTTAATAGCAGAAAACTTATCCAAGCCCCAAAAAGAATAGAAACTAACACTAAAAGCGATAAATACACTGAAGATGGACGATACTTGAGATCCATCACTTGCAGCCGATCTAGCCAACGATGATAATTTGGCATTAGGTAACAGCCCCTTATATAAAATACAATCAACTCAAGAACGAGTTCGATACAATACAACTCAGGCCAATGTAGTGCAATTAACGATAAATAAAGTCGCTATCCAACATGCCATAGTCACAGCCAAAAACTATTTAACCAATGAGCTACGTGACCATTTATCTCAAGCCCGCATCAGTGCACAGCTGTGCATACTGGCACTGTTATTTGCTATTTTTGCATCCTGTGTGATCTTACTGTTTCGACTCTTGCTCGTTTGGGCGAATCATTACACCCAAATACAGGCGCTGGATTTTACGGGGAACGTCGCCGACTGGCGAGCCCTGTTACCCCTTTTAGGCGCAATATTAATTTGGATAGTGGCGAAGTTGGGCTCCAAACGCTACAAACGTATGGGAATAGCCTATGTGTTACATAGAGTTAAACTGCATTATGGTAAAATCCCCCTACAATCCGCCGCTGGGCAATTTTTTCAAGCACTCTTTGCCCTAGGCACAAATTTCTCAGTCGGCCGTGAAGGTCCTGCCATTCATCTAGGTGCTGTCAGCGCCAGTTTTCTCGCTGAAAAATTCAATCTTCCCGATAATAGCGTACGCATCATGTGTGCCAGTGGCATTGCCGCAGGGATTGCCGCCACTTTTAACGCGCCCTTGGCGGCGGTGATTTTTGTACTCGAAGTGATAGTACGTGAATATAAAATCCATTACTTCTTCCCGATTATGCTCTCCGCAATTTGTGGCGCGGTTTCAAGCCAATTAGTGTTTGGTAATGTGCACGAATTTGACCGTATTCAAGTGATCCACATTCCCTTAGATCACTACCCTATTCTCGCCATCGGCGGCGTAGTATTAGGCTGCGCTGCGGCGCTGTTTAATTACTCACTCTTAAAAGTTACCGCGACGGGGCAAAACTGGCCACTGATTTACCGACTATTACTGGCGGGCAGCGTCACCACCTTAATAGGTCTAGTATTGCCACAAGCCCTTGGCACAGGCGATCTCGCTATTGGCGAAGCCATTAGCCAACATCCAAGCCTGTTGCTGTTAATCGCCCTATTATTTGCCAAAATCATTGCCACTATTGCGGCGATTGGCTTAGGTATTCCCGGTGGTTTGATTGGTCCACTTTATGGTATCGGCGCGCTGCTCGGGGCGATTTTGGCGCTGATCAGCGCTATCTTATTCCCCTCCATCGCCCCTTATGTAGGGCTTTACACTGTGATCGGCATGACAGCCATGATGGGCGTGTGTTTAAGCGCGCCGCTAGCCGCCTTAGTCGCCTTGTTAGAAATGACCAATGACGCCAGCATTATTTTACCGGCAATGTTTGTAACAATTCCGGCTTTTTTAATTGCTTATCAGGGTTTTAAGACCGACTCCATTTTCTTTAAGCAATTAGAAATTATGGGACTAGGTTATAAGGTCGCCCCCGTGAATTTAGCACTGCAGAAAAAAGGCGTACGAGCCTTAATGGATAAACGCTTTGTTATCGTCAATAACAACGATGAATTGTTACTCGAAGTGCTAAAACGCGCCGAAGGTCGCCCTGTGCTAGTCCGCAATGCCGATGGCATTATCGAAATGCTTAGTCTTGAAATGCAATCCTATGATGACAGTACCACGCTATCACGCCATCCCATGCAAGGGCTAAGCGACAGCACCACCCTCAATGAAGTCTATTCACTATTGTCGCCCAAACGCTGCGGTGAGGTATTTATCTATCAAGATACACCAGACAATGTGGTTGGGGTGATCAGTTGGTCGAACCTACAACAAGAGATTCGTTCAGGCCAAGCCTAATATCGCTTCAAAACCTGAGACGGCAGATTAAAAGCTTTGGGCTTCATCGCAAAAATCTAACACAGTGGCAATGTGGCTATTTCGTTGCCCCAGCGCTTCTGCTACAATCGCGCCTCAGCCACCCTACATAACATCAGGGCAGATAAGCGCGATAATGCTGCTTAAAATGCCCCCTAGCAAATTGGAAAACAGGCTGATGAATCAGTTCGAAGGATCCCATATCCTCTCCGTAAACCAGTTAGATCTTGACTCAATCCAAACTATTTTTAATGTCGCTAGCCGCATGATGCCCTATGCACTTCGAGAGAAGCGCAATAATGTGCTCGATGGCGCCATTTTAGGTAACCTGTTTTTCGAACCGAGTACCCGTACCCGCGTGAGTTTTGGCTGTGCCTTTAACTTGCTCGGCGGCCATGTACGTGAAACCACAGGCATGGCTTCATCGTCTTTATCTAAAGGTGAATCCCTGTACGATACGGCGCGGGTGTTATCCACCTATTCTGATGTCATTGCCATGCGCCATCCAGACTCTTACTCGGTCAAAGAGTTTGCTGAAGGCAGCCGCGTCCCAGTGATCAACGGCGGCGATGGTTCGAACGAGCATCCGACCCAAGCTTTGCTCGACTTATACACTATCCAAAAAGAACTCAAGTGTGCTGGCCGCGGTATCGATGGCATGCACATCGCTATGGTCGGCGACTTAAAATTTGGCCGTACTGTGCATTCACTGTCGCGCTTACTCTGCATGTATAAGAACATCAGTTTCACACTGATTTCACCTGCTGAATTAGCTATGCCTGATTATGTGATCTCCGACATTGAAAATGCTGGCCATAGCATCAAAATAACCGACCAACTTGAAGGCCATTTAGATCAAGCAGATATTTTGTATCTCACTCGCATTCAAGAAGAACGCTTCCCTTCACAGGAAGAAGCAAATAAGTATCGCGGCAAGTTCCGCTTAAATCGCAGTATTTACACTCAGCATTGCAAATCTAACACTGTCATTATGCATCCGCTTCCAAGGGATTCACGCGCGCAAGCCAATGAGTTAGATAATGATTTGAACAGCCATCCCAATCTCGCCATCTTCAGACAGGCAGATAATGGGCTGTTAATTCGCATGGCTTTGTTTGCATTGACACTCGGCGTTGATAATCAACTCGAAAAATATGAGTGTCCGGTTAATTGGTATTCACGTAAAGCCGATCGCTAATTGGCTACAGACTTTAAGGACTAAACATGACCCGTTCCGAAGCGCTATTTGAACAGGCTAAAAAAACCATTCCCGGCGGCGTTAACTCTCCGGTTCGTGCATTTAATGGTGTAGGCGGTTCGCCCCTGTTTATTGAAAAAGCTAACGGCGCTTATATTTACGATGCCGATGGTAAAGCTTATATCGACTATGTCGGTTCTTGGGGCCCGATGATCCTCGGCCACAACCATCCTAAAATCCGTGCTGCAGTATTAGCGGCAGTGGAAAATGGCTTGTCTTTTGGTGCGCCAACTGAGCTTGAAGTGCAAATGGCCGAAAAAGTCATCTCTATGGTGCCTTCTATCGAGCAAGTGCGTATGGTGAGTTCAGGCACTGAAGCCACTATGAGCGCCATTCGTTTAGCACGCGGTTTTACCAATCGTGACAAGATCTTAAAATTTGAAGGCTGCTACCACGGCCACGCAGATTGCCTGTTAGTGAAAGCCGGTTCTGGCGCGTTAACGTTAGGTCAACCTAGCTCACCCGGTATTCCTGAAGATTTTGCCAAGCACACCTTAACCGCTGTGTATAACGATTTAGATTCAGTTAGAACCCTGTTCGAACAGTATCCAACTGAGATTTCTTGCATCATCATCGAGCCCGTTGCTGGCAACATGAACTGCATTCCACCTGTCCCAGGTTTCCTTCAAGGCCTGCGTGATATGTGTGATGAGTTTGGCGCGCTGTTGATTATCGATGAAGTGATGACAGGGTTTCGCGTATCACTAAGTGGTGCTCAAGGTTACTACGGCGTCACACCAGACTTAACCACACTTGGTAAAGTGATTGGTGGCGGTATGCCAGTGGGGGCTTTCGGTGGCCGTAAAGATGTGATGCAATTTATCGCCCCTACGGGTCCGGTTTACCAAGCGGGTACGTTATCGGGTAACCCCATTGCGATGTCAGCGGGTCTGGCACAAATGGAAGCCCTGTGTGAAGAAGGTCTGTACGAAGCACTGAGCGCGAAAACCAAACGTATTGCAGAAGGCTTTAAAGCGGCTGCGGATAAGCACGGTATTCCAATGGCGATCAACTATGTTGGTGGCATGTTCGGTTTCTTCTTCACGGAACAACTCGAGATCACTCGTTTCGATCAAGTGACCCAATGTAATATCGAACAGTTCCGTATTTTCTATCACGGCATGCTAGATGAAGGTGTTTACTTAGCGCCAAGTGCCTATGAAGCTGGCTTCCTGTCAATGGCTCATGGCGAAGAAGAGATGCGCTTAACCTTAGAAGCGGCTGATCGCGTATTGGCTAGCATGAAAGCGGCAAGCTAAGCCTAAGCTTTAGTATTTAAGCCGTTTAAACATAACAAAGGGACGCCAATGCGTCCCTTTGCTTTTATTCGATTTAGTTAGCTTTGTGTCGCTTTAATAACGATCAGACTTTTTAGAACCTAAAGCCGATTTAAATATTATCCCAGCCTCCATGAATTGTAAGGTCAAGTGGATATGCTCAATAACGTGCTAAGGCCACCCCATCACGCCCAGCGCAATAAGCTGCTTGCCACAATATATTAACCAAACGAGTGAGCCTAAAAGCAAAAGACTCCAGATAACAAATCTCATTTTCCTCTACTTCAAAAACACAATATCCAGTATTGATACCCAAACAAGCTCAAGACGCAGAATTCTGCAGGACTGAGTGCTAAGAGCACCCTACTTCCGAGTGGCACTCATTCAAAAAGCAAGCATTAAAAATGCCTGCCTACATAGGCATGACAATTCAGGAATAACGACCTGAATAAAAATTAATTGAAGAATATGCAAACTAACTGATTAGACTTTAATCGTAGATCTCACTTTTAACGCGGTAATCAAATCAAACAATACAGTTAATAACGCTACAATAATCACAATAACCAATATATAAAACTAATTGGCAACCAAAAATCATGAGATAGACATCACAAAGAGGCATTAAATTGAGTTACAGCTAACAGTTGCGTTCTCTAGCCCATTATGTTCTGATCCGCACGCGCTAACACGGCTAGCTTAATTTAGCCTTGATATGCCCAATCTTTAGGTTGACTCAAGTCGCCCTACGACATCAAAACAGCAGTTGGAATTGCAGTTATGTTAAATACCTTTCTCATCTTACTGGCCGTGCTCGCATTGCTCAGTATTATTTTCGAAGAAGTGACCCACCTTAATAAAGCAAAAACCACCTTATTCTTTGGCTGTATCTCTTGGGTAGCGCTGTTTATGGCTGCAGGGGAACCGGCTAATGAGAAAATCGTTGCCCATCAGCTCAATGAAAATTTGCTCGAGATTGCCACACTTTGGCTCTTTCTGATGTCGACCATGACCTTCGTAGCATATTTGAATGCTAAGGGTATGATCCAAATCATGGTGCAAAAGCTGTTTCCACAGAAAGTATCAGTGCGTATGTTAATGATCCAAGTTGCCCTGTTTGCACTCGTGCTCTCAGCATTTTGTGATAACGTCACCGCGACTTTAGTGTCTTTAGGTTTATTAACCACCTTTAAACTCGACAAGCAAATGCGCCGTAGAATGGCAGTGTTGATTATCTTCGCGGTGAACTCAGGCGGTGTAGCCCTGATCACTGGTGATGTAACGACATTGATGATCTTCTTAGCTGGACATGTGCATATGTCTGAACTATTGATGTTGTTTATCCCTTCAGCCGTCAGCGTGATTTTACTGGCAACCCTATTCTCACTCAAAGCCGAAGGTGTTGTGAGCACGACGCCAATCAAACATACTTATCAAACCGTTGATGTATTGATTGCCCTCGTCTTCTTCTGCACCATTTTAATGACCATGCTACTCAACATATTGTTTGGTATCCCGCCAGTGTTAACCTTCTTAACGGGTCTATCAATTATGTTCCTGATTGGTCATACCACGCGCAGTGATAAAGAAGAAATCAAGATCCTAGAGTATATTCGCCAAGTTGAATACGACACTCTGTTGTTCTTCTTAGGTATTTTACTGCTCGTTGGTATGCTTAAAGAAATTGGCACCTTAGACATGTTGACTGAAGCTTATACTCAGTTTAATCCAAACATCTCTAACTTCGTCACGGGTATGGGCTCAGCCTTAATTGATAACGTACCGCTAACTGCGGCATTGTTAAAAGCCAATCCAGTACTGAGTACTCCTGAATGGCTTGGCTTGACTTACAGCGTCGGGGTAGGTGGTTCACTGCTGATTATCGGTTCAGCATCAGGTATTGTTGCCATGAGTAAAGTGAAAGAACTGACTTTTGTGAGTTACTTGAAATATGTTCCTGCACTTTTCCTCTGCTACAGCGTCGGTTACGCACTGACCCTATTCTTAGCCAACAGACTGTTTGATTAAGTTGATATTCACTAAGATCAAAAAAGGCGCCTAGTGCGCCTTTTTTATCAACTACTTATTCATTGTTACCACAAATAACCGCTAGCATGACTTATCGTAATACCTGATTAGATTGCGGGCACCTTAAACTGGGTTCCTTGAATATCTAACACTATGTCCCTTGGACGAATAGAGATGATTTTCAGCTTACCAGCAATCATATCCCCTTCTTGTAACTCGGCACCGTCTACATTCAGCCATCTCTGCGCAGGGTCGCTGGAATAAACATGAGCAACGATATTAAATTCAGGCACTTGTAATTGTAGGCCTACAGGTAATTGGCCGTATTTCGGAATTTCATCCACAGCAGTTTTGGGGATAGGATCTAATTTAGCTTCAGTGACATTCGTCTCTGCAGCATTAACATATTCCACATCCTTTAATGCATTTTGAAAGGAAGCCACTAACTTATCTTCATCGCGACTTTTATTGGTCTCTAAACCGACATCTTCCGCCGCGGCACTGACTTGCTGACGCAGGGCTTCAAGACTCGCTAGACCCGACTCATTGGCATTAGCGCCTAACATCATAGGCTGCTGTGATTGCGTCTCTGCTGGCACAACCGCTTCCTGACTTGCCGCATCGACTTGGGCTGACGTCGACATATAATCTGCGTAGCTTGAATCACTAAAACCCGAATTGCTATCACTTTGAGCCGGCATACCAACAGAATTGGTCGTTATATTCGCGCTAGCATTCATTTCAGGCGCATTTGATACTACAGTCTCAGCCTGAAATTGCGGCGATACCGTTAGCTCGGGTAAAGTCTGCGTCCGAGGAAGCGCCACTTTCCCAGCAAGCCGAACACCTGAAGCAGCACTGGGCTCAACTTGGAGCTCAGAGGCAGATCCTACCGCGGTAGACTGAAGCTCATTTTTAATCCCAGTCGAAGGTGGCAATGATGAAATTGATGGCAGTACATTAGCCACTGCCACAGTACCACTTTGGGAAAGTCGAGTTTTATTCCAAACGCTTAATCCCCAAGCCACACCAATTCCAGCGGCAACTGCAACGACTAATAAAGACAGTTTTCCTATCGGCACACCCGATTTACGTGGCTGTGGATAATTCGCCCTTGGCGTCATCACAGCATCAGGTAACGGTGATTGTTGCTGTTGTTTATTGCGGGTTACAGCATCGAGTAAAATGGACATCAGCTGCGCGCCCCATCATCAGTTAACCGTGGGCCTTGCTGACTTAAATACAAATTTAATCTCACTAATGTTTGATTCCCTGCAATACCATCGGCTTTTAATCCATGCTGACTTTGGAAGGTTTTAAGATCATTTTCCAATTGCACATCAAATTGATTAACCCGACGGGGGCTACGACCATTCACATGGGCTAACGCATTCTCTAACCACTGTAATTGACCAGGACTCGATTTTTGACTGATATCCATCATAGGCAAATTAGGTGCTTGCCATAATATTTCGAAGGTGCCACTGAAATGTTGATTAAACCAAGCTCTATCAACCCAAAGTTGCTGCTCACCCAGTTGCATCAGTAATTGTTCCCCCTCTACCGCAAGCACTGCACCATAAAAATCTTGTTGCTTGTCATCAACCAAATACACGACAGCCGGATAATTAAGCCGAGTCAGTGACATCCAGTTACCCTGCTGTTGATAGCAAGCTAATCCTTGCTCAACCGCCGATTGGCAAGCCGTCAAGCCTTTATAGGGCACTTTGCCCCACACGCTAAATAAACCTGCAAAAGCAGTATCGATATTGCGACTCTGATTAATCGCCTCGTTTAACAGACGTTGATTAGGATCGGGAATGGAAGTCTGACCGCTTGGTTGATTAGTCGGTTTTACTGACTTATCAGCGATGTATTCCCCGCCTAAGGTTTGAGCATTTAATGACGCCACATTTGTTGGCACAGACCCAGAAACCAAATTGGACGCTGGCACCGTATTGACTGACTTATCAGTAAATAACCAATAAGACACACCAAACGCAACACATAACGCCGCAGCGGTTGCTGTCGGCCACAAATACCTATTTTGAGTCGGTTCTTCTTCACCTAATACTTCAGCCGCAGCTTGCCGCACCATATGATGATCTATGGGCACCCGCGATTGTGCATAGCCTGCCATCAGTGAACGTTCACATAAAAGGTTAATTAATCGAGGGATGCCGCCACTGTATTTCTGCAAAACGTTAACGGCTTTACGGGTGAATAAAGGCTCAAACCGCCCTGCCACTTGCAAACGATGCAGCACATAGAGGGCGATTTCATCTTCATTGAGCGGCAATAAATGATAACGAGCCGTGATCCGCTGGGCTAACTGACGCAATTCTTGGCGCTTCAATAACAGCTGTAATTCCGGCTGACCGATTAAAATCACCTGCAGTAACTTCTTAGTGTCCGTCTCCAAATTGGTCAGAAGACGCAATTGCTCCAGCACCTCAGGACGTAAATGCTGTGCTTCATCGATAATGAGCACGGTATTACGACCTTTGCTGTGATTTGCCAATAAAAAACGGCTCAAGTGATCAGTCAATTGCTTGAGTGTAGGATTATCGCCGTAGGAAATCTTAAGCTCATCACAAAGCGTTGCGAGTAATTCAAGCTCAGTTAACGACGGATTAAGGATAAAAGCAGTATCGGTATTATCGGGTAATTGCCCAAGTAAACAACGAGATACTGTTGTTTTACCCGTACCGACTTCCCCTGTTAACAACACAAAGCCGCCCGTTTCCCCTAACCCATAGGTTAAATGGGCTAACGCCTCTCTGTGCCTATCACTCAGAAACAAATAATGGGGATTGGGTGCAATTGAAAAAGGGTTATCGCTGAGTCCGTAAAAGGCCTTGTACATACCACCAATCATCCTAATTTAAAAATAACGCCCCACGTTAAAGCGTCCCAATGTTATTGTCAAAATATCTGCAACATCAATGTGACAGATAAGTGCGCAAATATCTCGCAACGACTTTATCCATCATCTTAATGAGCGTGATAAGCTATGTTCATGACACATTAGCCGAATCTTGCCTGTGAAAATATATCTCGTCGGCGGTGCTGTACGTGACAGCCTGCTCAATCTTCCCATTAAAGATAAAGATTACCTCGTCGTTGGAGCAACACCAGAACAAATGTTGCATCAGGGTTACCGCCAAGTGGGTAAAGATTTCCCCGTATTTCTACATCCCAAAAATCAACAAGAATATGCTTTAGCCCGAACCGAACGAAAAATTGGTCTGGGTTATGGTGGTTTTAGCTGCCACGCCAGCCCTGATGTGACTTTAGAACAAGATTTGTTGCGCCGAGATCTAACCATCAATGCGATCGCCCAAGATGAAAAGGGCAACTTATATGATCCTTTTAATGGTATTGAGGATATTAACGCGCGCCTGTTACGCCATGTGTCGGATGCTTTCGTTGAAGATCCACTGCGAGTGTTACGCGTCGCCCGCTTTGCCGCAAGGTTTCATGCCTTAGGATTTCAAATTGCCGCAGAAACCCTGGCACTGATGCGTCAAATTAGCGCAAGCGATGAGCTTAGCGCTTTAACGGCGGAGCGAGTTTGGCAAGAAGTTGATAAAAGTTTAGGCGGACCTCACCCAGAGGTCTTTTTTGAGGTACTTCACCAATGTGGCGCACTCGAAGTCCTATTCCCTGAAATTCACGCCTTATTTGGCATACCTCAACCTGAAAAATGGCATCCTGAAATAGATACTGGCGTGCATACCTTAATGGTGCTCGCTCAAGCCGCACTGCTGACTGAGGATAAAAGCGTTCGGTTTGCCGCCCTAGTACATGATTTGGGCAAAGCACTGAGTCCAAAAGAGCATTTACCAAAGCATCACGGCCATGGCCAGAAAGGCTTGCCACTCATAAAAGCCCTCTGTACACGTTTACGAGTACCCAATGAGGCACGCGATCTGGCGTTACTCGTCAGCGACCAACATCAGAACGTCCATCAGGCATTCGAGCTCAGAGCCGAAACTATCGTTAAAATATTCGATAAAGCTGACTTTTGGCGTAAACCAGAGCGCTTAACGCAACTTATATTAGCTTGCACCGCAGATATGCGCGGCCGCACAGGATTTGAAAACATCCCATATCCTCAGGGAGAGTATTTAACTCAGTGCTTCACTGTCGCCAATAATGTCGATATTGCCGCCATCATTGCCACTGGTTTCCAAGGCGCAGAGATAAAACAAGCCTTAAATTTACATCGAGTTGAAGCCGTCAGTCAGTTTAAACAAAAAATGCAAACAAAACTGCCGATGGACAACCAGTAATTTGTAAAGGATTTGTAAGTCGTGCATCACTGCATGGTGAATAATGCCCCTTTTTACGATTAGAAATGTCGATATCACATAGAAAAAAAGCTTTTAAAAAAAATTTATATGCCTATAGTGGTTAAACACATTAATATTCGTAGCAAATTAAAATAGCTATGTCATAATTAGGCAGTTTCGCTTACAAAGTAACGAAACATTCAAATCCAACCTATTTTAAGGGATTTTTTACAATGAACAAAAAAGTACTGATGATTGCTGGTTTAGCAATGACTGCCCTACTAGGTGGTTGCGCGAACACTACTGCTCTGGAAGAAAGCGTTGCAACTCTGGGCAACAAAGTTGATCAATTGTCAGCTGATGTTGGTTCTCTGAAATCAGAGCAAAGCAAACTGTCTGCAGACGTTAAAGATGCAAAAGCAGCATCTATGGACGCACAAGCAGAAGCTAAACGCGCAAACGACCGTTTAGACAACGTTGCTTCTCGTTACAAGAAGTAATGAAAGGTAATTTAGCTTACTATTTAGTAAGTTAAGACAAAAGGCTTAAGAAAGATGAAAGCGATAAGCACATCAATCTAAGCCTTTTTTTATGCCTGCAATTCAAGATTGCCATGCTAAGAATAGCGAATGCGACAATACAAAATCGCTAAATTGGTTTTAAACTTCCAAAGGCATGTTAAAGGCGATTCGCCTACCTCCCTCTAAAAGTTAGCCTTGACATACTTCTGTATAAACGAGTGTTATTCCTCTTTTAAATAAAGTCGCGTTATTAATCTAAAGTTCTCGTTTGCGTTTTTAAGCATCCCTAACAATCAGCCTCATTTATCATAAAAAATGTATTTATGGGAAGTGAAAGCTAGTAATTTAAAGAACAGCTATAGATAAAAAAATCGAGGCTATATGGAAAACAAAAGCAATAAGAAGGTTGTCTTTGTCACTGAACAAATAGGCCTAAAGTTAAAAATAATAACACCTTCAGCCTATCCAACATAAGAGCAACATAAAAACATCAAACAGAATCATAGGTTTGAGTAATATAGCCTTTTAAAGCATCAAAAAACCATCTAACTAAACCTATGAATTGTCTTAAAATTAACTGCATCGACTGCAAGTTTTAACCTATAGCGATTCACTCACGCGTTTATGTGCCAAGACTAATACATAGTCAATTTCTAGCGACTCAAAATGATTAGCTTGAATATCATGTTTCATCTTGTCAGTTGCACGCCACGCATAGGGTGCCATATCCAATAACGTTAATGCCTGTTCACCTGTAATTGATAAAGTAAAGCGCAGTGACTGAGTTTCTTTTACCAATAATGCTGAGGGTAAATTCACTTGGAAAGGTTTTTCAGCCAAGTCGGAATAAATATATTCTCTGAGTTGCCATAGATGTCGTGGCCCAGGCATAACCAGTAACATGGTCCCATCATCTTTCAATACCCTGACAGACTCTTTTCCCTTTAACGGCCTATCAATAACAGTAATAAAATCCACACAATTATCGGCAAAGGGTAATTTTTTAGAAGAGCTTAAACACAAGATCCCAGGAGTCTGCGCTTTTGCTGCAGCAAAAATAGCATTTTCTGCGTCCGCTACACCCACGTACTGGACGTTTCGCGGATTTTCGACCTCTGCCAACTTGGAAGCTAAAGCGCGCAAATAGAAGCCCTCAGCGCATTCATAATCCAATAAACAAGCGTCAGGCTTGATAGAGCCGGTGATTAACTCAGCCAATTTATCGATTAAAGGCGAAAAGATGCCTGATTCGAGAAGAAAACGCTTAGCCCTAACTTGCTCGCGCGAATCCCCTGTCGGCTTTTGGCGTTGTGGTTTAGTAAAAACCCAATACCCTTGCTCATTTCGATCAAAGTGATGCTTATTCGCACAATAAAAACCTTGGGAGGCTTTGTGTTGTTTTAATGCAAGTCCGCAGGTTGGACACTGATATTCGAGACCCATATAAAGCTCCAAAAATAAGTTAAGCTTCAGAAAAAAGAGGAAGCTCCAAAAACAAAAATCGGGTACTTGACCCGATTCTATTATTCATAATTTCACTATAATGACTAAACTGGAATGACTACAAAAAAATAAATCCACACAACACAGCACCCAGTGCCAAACGGTAAATAACAAACGGGGTCATTCCCATGCGGCTGATGATTTTCAAGAAATAATGAATACATGCATAAGCTGCAACAAAGGAGATCAAAGTGCCTAAGATCAATGCTTGATAATCAATTGGCAGCGCGCTTTCCGCCAAATCTTTACCCACTAAAATTGCCGCGCCTAAGCTCACAGGCACTGACATTAAGAATGAAAAGCGAGCCGCAGCATCTCGACTCAAACCTAGCATTAGCGCCGCGGTCATAGTGGCACCAGAACGTGAAGTTCCAGGGATTAAAGCAAGCGCCTGGGCGAAACCAATTAACAAGGCTTTGCGCCATCCAGTCTGATAGATTGTTAAATCGCGGCGCGACATCTTATCAGCCCACCACAGCAATAAACCAAAAACGACTGTCGTGACCGCGATAACCTCTGTATTACGTAGGTGAGTTGCAATAAAATCCTTAGCCATAAAACCAAAAAATACAGCGGGTAACGTCGCCAGAATAATCCACCATGCCAGCTTGCTGTCTTCGGATTGCTGACCTTTAAAAATGCTTGCAACCCAAGCATTAAACATAGTCTATAACTCGTGTCTAAAATAAATCACCACAGCAAATAACGACCCTGTATTCACCGCCACGTCGAATGACAAACCTTGATCTTCCCAGCCTAAAAGCTGAGCAGGCAGAATTAAGTGGGCAGAACTAGAAATAGGCAAAAACTCAGTTAGCCCTTGAATAAGCGCTAAAATAATGACCTGAAACGTATCCATGACAATCCTATCAATAAATTAAAACGTCAGCCCTTGGGGCCATTCAAACATCACAGGCCAAAGCCGCTGCGACTCTTTATCATACTCTTGCCACAAACTGGCATAGCTTTTATCAACCACAGGATGAATCAATTCCGGCGCTAACTCGGCTAATGGCCATAACACAAAGGCATTATTAACTATCTCTGCACGGGGGAGCGTAACGGGCGTTTCACATACCACATGGTCATAAAGCAGCAGGTCTAAATCTAAAGTTCTTGGGCTAAATTTCTTCGCCCCGACAAGCCGGCCGTGATTCTGCTCGATTTGCTTAAACTGCGCAACTACCGCAGCAATATTAAGGTCAGTTTCAACACTAGCAACCATATTCAAAAAGTTAGTGCCACTAAAACCTACCGCTTCACTTTCATACATAGAAGAGAGGCGCAGCGGCCCAAAACACGCTCGCAGCGATATTAATCCCGCTTGCAGATGCTGTTCAGGCTCGATATTGCTACCTAGACTGATATAAATACGTGCCATGCAATGTCCGATTTATCTGAAGATAAACATGATTTCTTAATCAACAGTCAAGTTAATCAAACTCTTATCTAACGTGAACGCTCTATCTCAACGCCAACCGATGCGGCAGTCGCTACCGCCCCCTGCTTCATCACGACAACTTTCACCCAAGTCACGTTAAATTCTTGAAGTAAGCAATCCGCTACGCGCTCGGCAACCGTTTCGATTAACTCGATTGGATGCTCAGTAATAAGTTCTGTTAATCGATTGGAAACTGTCTCATAGCAAAGCGCATATTGATAATCGTCTGTCGCGGCGGCAGGTTTGTTATCCCACGCCATATCTAAATCTAGCAACAGACTCTGATGGATTGTCTTTTCCCACTCATAGACACCAATCACAGTATCAACGCGTAATTGCCGTATAAGTACTTTATCCATGCTTTCTCCAACTAACTTACTACTATGAGGTCTGATAAGCTAAAAGCGATCCTAGCTGTATAATCCGCAATCTTCTGACAGATAACTAATTTGCTTTCTACTCGAGCCAATCCACAGTAGGATAACGCCCTAAAAGGATTTGCTCATTCAGAAAATATCTCAACCTCAAATGGGCGAGTTATTCCACAAACCTATAGCGGGATTGACAACTGAGTCAGCTTTTTAAATTGTTGCGCGATAATACCTTAAGACGCGTAAGGAAACCAATGTGAGTTCATTAACACTGACACTTTTGATGATTTTGGCCGCCTATTTGGCAGGTTCAATCTCGAGTGCTGTGCTGGTTTGTAGAATGAGGGGTTTACCCGATCCAAGATTACAGGGTTCAGGTAATCCGGGAGCTACCAATGTACTGCGAATTGGCGGCGCGAGTTCGGCTGCCATGGTGTTGTTTTTTGACATGCTCAAAGGCGCCCTGCCATCTTATTTAGCCTATCTGATGGGCATAGATGCAGTCTCACTCGGACTTATCGCTATCGCCGCCTGCCTTGGGCATATTTATCCCGTATTTTTTGGATTTAAGGGGGGTAAAGGTGTCGCAACGGCTTTTGGTGCTATGGCTCCCATTGGCGATGATTTAGCCATTTGTTTAATGGCATCTTGGATTGTCCTCCTCTTAATTAGCCGCTACTCGTCCCTTGCAGCCATTCTGACGGCCTTGCTTGCGCCACTTTATACTTGGTGGTTAGACGACAGATTTACCATTCCCGTTGCCATGCTATCGACGCTTATCATTATTCGTCATAAAGACAATATCCAACGGTTACTTAAAGGTGAAGAGTCCAAAGTTTCACGTAAAAAAACGCCTAAAAAATCTTAATGTGACAACATTATCCCAATAAAAAACTGCGCTATAAGCGCAGTTTTTTTGTCTCAACATAACCTATCAACATCAAAGGCGTTTTATGCCACAGGTGGCAAGGTATCTAACGGCCATCTTGGCTGACCTTTTACCGCCAAATCTTCGTGCTGCCCCGCCTTTAAACGCTGCAATCCTGCAAAGGCAATCATGGCGCCGTTATCGGTACAAAACTCACCACGGGGATAAAATACTTGTCCACCAAGCGAGCTCATCATTTCAGCCAAGGTTTCTCTTAAGCGCGTATTCGCACTCACGCCACCGGCGATCACTAAGCGGTTATAGCCTGTTTGCTTCAGTGCACGGCGACATTTAATCGCTAGCGTATCAACCACAGCTTCTTCAAAAGCACGAGCAATATTGGCTCGAGTCTGTTCATCGTCAGGTTCGGCAGCAATGGTATTAGCGGTAAAAGTTTTTAGACCCGAAAAGCTAAAATCGAGTCCAGGTCTATCGGTCATAGGCCGCGGAAACTTATACCCTGCAGGTAAACCTTTAGCAGCAAGCTTTGCTAAACGCGGACCGCCGGGATAATCCAGCCCCATTAACTTAGCTGTTTTATCAAACGCTTCACCCGCAGCATCATCAACAGACTCGCCTAATACTTCATAGCGGCCAATTCCATCAACTTTAACCAACATAGAATGGCCACCAGAGACCAATAAGGCCACAAATGGGAACTCGGGCGCGTCATCTTCAAGCATAGGCGCCAGCAGGTGCCCTTCCATATGATGCACACCAATAGCAGGCTTGTCCCAAGCAAACGCCAGTGACCGCCCCACACAGGCGCCAACAAGCAAAGCACCAATCAAACCTGGGCCCTTGGTATAGGCAATCCCATCGAGATCAGCAATTTCAGTATTCGCATCTTTCAGCGCTTGACGAATAAGCGGCACAATTTTACGCACATGGTCACGTGACGCCAACTCAGGCACCACACCACCATAGTCAGCATGCAGCTTAACCTGACTGTATAAAGTATGAGATAATAAGCCCAGTTCATCGTCATAGACGGCGATACCTGTCTCGTCACAGGATGTTTCAATACCTAAAACCCGCATGGTGTCTCATCAATTGCTAACTAAAGGGCGCCAATTCTACCTGCAAGCGCTCGATTACTCCAGTCGCGCAGGCCATATTGAGCCCACTATAGGACTGAGCTCAGTTTTAGGGCTTTACAAGCCTAGGTGTCTCGGTATAAAATTCCGCACCATTTTAAATAGACTTGGTTCGAGCAATTGAACCAGAACAACCTACACCTAAGGGGTGATGGCGTATGCCAATTATTAAAGTACGTGAAAACGAACCATTCGACGTAGCTCTGCGTCGTTTCAAGCGCTCTTGTGAAAAAGCTGGTATTTTAGCCGACGTGCGTGCTCGTGAATTCTACGAGAAGCCAACTACTGCACGTAAGCGCGCAAAAGCAGCTGCAGTTAAACGTTTAGCTAAGAAGCTTTCTCGCGAAAACGCACGTCGCGTACGTTTATATTAATCTCATATGAGCCTAATTGATCAGCTAAAAGACCATATGAAACAGGCCATGATCGCCAAAGAGAAGGCGCGCTTGAGCACTATTCGTATGGCATTAGCCGCCATCAAGCAGATTGAAGTGGATACCCGCGAATCTCTGACTGATGAACAGGTTATAGCGGTCTTAACCAAAATGGTGAAACAACGTCGTGACTCGATTGCTCAATTTGAAGCAGCGGGTCGTAACGAGTTGGCCGACGTGGAAGCAGCAGAGATTCAAGTTATTGAAGCTTTCCTGCCTACCCCTCTTACAGAGGCGGAAATCGCGGCGCTCATCGATGCAACTATTGTAGAAGTAGGTGCATCCGCCATGGCGGATATGGGCAAAGTAATGGGAGCATTGAAATCTAAAGTGCAAGGACGTGCAGACATGGGCGCTATCGGCGCTATGATCCGTGCTAAATTGCAATAATTAGCGTTTCACTGTATGAACAAGCCGTGCCTATGCGCGGCTTGTTTGTTTAAATTCGCGCAAGGCGGGATTTTAAGCACTCAATGGCAATACCTCGTGATTTTATCAATGAGCTAATCGCTCGCACTGACATAGTCGAACTTATCGATCGTAAGGTGCCCTTGAAAAAGGCGGGTAAGAACTACTCGGCCTGTTGTCCTTTTCATAGCGAAAAATCACCTTCGTTTACCGTCAGCCGTGATAAACAGTTCTATCATTGCTTTGGCTGCGGTGCTCACGGCAACGCCATCGATTTTGTGATGGAGTATGACCGACTCGATTTTATTGATGCCATTGAAGATTTGGCGGGCCAGCTTGGATTAGAGGTTCCCAGAGAACAAGGCACAGGCAAGCGACATGATGACGGTTTAAGTCGTGACTTATATCAACTCATGGAAGAAGCGAGCCTTTACTTTCAAAACCAACTTAGACAACACCAAGATAAACAAAAAGTTATCGATTATCTTGCCTATCGCGGTTTATCCGATGATGTAGTAGAACATTTTGGTATTGGCTTTGCGCCAGACGGTTGGGATGGCTTATTGGGCCGCTATCGCCAGAACCAAGATGCGCAGGATAAGTTACTGACTGCGGGGATGTTAATTAGCAACGACAGTGGGAAACGTTACGACAGATTTCGTGACCGCCTCATGTTTCCTATCCGCGACAGGCGCGGACGAGTCATTGGTTTTGGTGGCAGAGTTTTAGGTGATGGCACACCCAAATACTTGAATTCTCCAGAAACGCCCATATTTCATAAGGGCAATGAGCTTTATGGTCTCTATGAACTAAAGCAGCGCTATCGCGATCCAGACAAAGTACTGATCGTTGAAGGCTATATGGATGTGGTGGCATTGGCGCAATTTGGCGTCGATTATGCTGTCGCATCATTAGGCACCTCGACCACAGCAGAGCAATTTCAGCTTTTGCTGCGCAGCGCTAAAGAAGTGATTTGCTGTTACGACGGCGACAGAGCAGGTACTGAAGCGGCATGGCGCGCCTTAGAAACAGCATTGCCATTATTAAAGCCGGGAGATCAAGTGCGATTTATGTTCCTGCCTCAGGCCGAAGATCCTGATTCTATGGTACGTAAAATTGGTAAAGATGCATTTGAAACCTTAATGGACTCTGCCATTGCACTACCCGAGTTTCTATTTGACACGTTAGCGACAAAATACGGTACAGATAAAGGCAACTTAGCGAAACAAGCTTTTATCTTAATTGAAAAAATTCAAGACACTGTGCTGCAAAATTTACTGCTTGAGAACTTAGCTCACAAGTTAGGAATGAACAGCTCAGAAGATATGAAAAAGAAGCTAGGCTTTAGCGTGAAACAAGCTAAACCAATGGCAAGTAAAGGATTAAAAGGACGCGGTACACCATTGCGACTCGCCATCGCACTGCTAGTACAACATCCTAAACTGGGTATGGGTTTACCCCCACAACCCGCACTCGCCCACTTGCAGATGCCAGGCATAGAATTGCTGCCACTGTTATTGGAGATGACTCGAGAGCAAACGTTAAACAGCGCACAACTACTTGAACAATTCCGAGAGCACCCCTACAGCGGCACTCTCCATAAATTGGCCCAATGGGACCATCAAGTGGCGGATGAAAACTTGCTCGAAAAGTTTAAACAAACCCTGGTTTGGTTGAACAATCAATATATTGAACAACGATATCAGGAATTGAGTCTAAAACAGACTCATACAAAAGAAGAGAAGATGCAGCTCTCGAAGCTGATCTCAGTCATGAAAGGGTTAAACTGAGGCAAAAATGTCCTCATTCGCTACCCCAGTGACTAGCACAGATATGTGCACACGGCTATAATTGACGATTTGCGCGGCACTTGGCTTATGCTAAGTGTCCGTCGTTGTAACAGTTTCCCAACTTGGATGATATCTATGGATCATACTCCGCAGTCGCAACTTAAGCTGTTGCTTGCCAAAGGTAAAGAGCAAGGTTACTTAACCTATGCAGAAGTGAACGATCACTTACCTGCAGACATGGTCGATTCTGACCAGATCGAAGATATTATCCAGATGATAAATGACATGGGTATCCGGGTGTTCGAAGAAGCCCCCGATGCCGATGACATGATGATGTCGGAAGACAACACAGACGAAGATGCAGCAGAAGAAGCCGCCGCAGCACTGGCAACAGTAGAAAGCGAACTTGGCCGCACAACCGATCCCGTACGCATGTACATGCGTGAAATGGGTACCGTTGAGCTTCTGACCCGCGAAGGCGAAATTGTTATCGCCAAACGCATCGAAGAAGGCATCAACACAGTTCAAAGTTCAGTCGCCGAATACCCACAAGCGATCGCTATGATCCTTGAGCAATTCGACCAATTTGAAGCCGACGAACTGCGCTTATCTGATATTATCTCTGGATTTGTAAACCCGGACGAAGATGACGTAGCCCCGACCGCCACTCACATCGGCTCAGAATTATCTGAAGAAGAGCTGGACGATGAAGATGACGAAGAAGATGACGATGACAGCGAAGATGAAGAAGAAGGCAACAAAGGGCCTGATCCTGAAGAAGCTCGTGAAAGATTCGGTCAACTCAGAGCCGCTTACGAAAGCGCACTGAAAATTATCGAAGCTAAGGGCCGTGAACACCCTGAATCGGTAAAAGCCCTCTTCGAAATCGGCGAAATCTTCAAAGAATTCCGCTTAGTGCCTAAGCAGTTTGACCGTTTAGTCAAAAGTATGCGCACTATGATGGACCGCGTGCGTGTTCAAGAACGTTTAGTATTAAAACTGTGCGTTGAACAAGCCAAAATGCCGAAGAAAAACTTCGTCAAATTCTTCACTGGCAACGAAACCAACCTCGATTGGTTCAACACTGAGAAAGCCTCAACGAAACCTTATGCCGAAGGCCTAAGAATGGTTGAAGATGACGTCATTCGTTGTCGTACCAAGCTTGCAGCAGTTGAAGAAGAAACCGGCTTAGCGATTTCTGCCATAAAAGACATCAACCGTCGTATGTCAATCGGTGAAGCCAAAGCTCGCCGTGCGAAGAAAGAAATGGTTGAAGCCAACTTACGTCTGGTAATTTCTATCGCGAAGAAATACACCAACCGTGGTCTGCAATTCTTGGACTTAATCCAAGAAGGTAACATTGGCTTAATGAAAGCCGTGGATAAATTCGAATACCGTCGTGGTTACAAATTTTCGACCTATGCAACTTGGTGGATCCGTCAGGCGATTACCCGTTCTATCGCCGACCAAGCGCGCACGATTCGTATTCCAGTACACATGATCGAAACGATCAACAAGCTGAACCGTATCTCTCGCCAAATGCTACAGGAAATGGGCCGCGAGCCTTCACCTGAAGAACTGGCTGAGCGTATGATGATGCCGGAAGATAAGATCCGTAAGGTACTGAAAATAGCTAAAGAACCTATCTCCATGGAAACCCCAATCGGTGACGATGAAGATTCGCATTTAGGTGATTTTATCGAGGATACAACCCTCGAATTACCACTGGATTCTGCGACCAGCGAAAGCTTGAAAAACGCCACTCACGAAGTGTTAGCAGGTCTAACCGCCCGTGAAGCGAAAGTACTGCGTATGCGTTTTGGTATCGATATGAACACTGACCACACACTTGAAGAAGTGGGTAAACAGTTCGACGTGACCCGTGAACGTATTCGTCAGATTGAAGCTAAGGCACTGCGCAAACTGCGTCACCCTTCACGCTCAGAAATCTTAAAATCGTTCCTAGATGAATAGGCTGTTACAAGCCTAAAGTCAGCTAAGATGGATTAAAGCCCTGCCCATGCCTGTCTCTTGATCACATCTTTTGCTCAAGAGACAAGGCTAGCTGGTAACCTTCAAGGATGGTTTGCAGTTTAAACCATCCTTGCCATAACCTTTCCCAGCCCACAATTCCGCTTCGTTTGCTGTCATTCCAGCCCGCGAGTTTTCCTAATCTTAGATAAGCCCAATGCACACTGGGGACTTGTTCGGGCGGTTGGCTTTTTTCCGTCTTTAGCCATAACAACTTCCAGGCCAATGGGCTTAACAGGCTATCGCAAGGCCGTTTTTTCGCTTGTTCAGCCTGGCCTGCGTAACAACGTAGTTGCTGGATACGTGTGGCGATAAATGCCAGAATCACAATCATCCGCTCCAGATTATCTTTGCTTTGCAGCCGTAAGTCTTCCACCTGCGTACCGCCCGTTTTCCAGGATTTATGGAAGTCTTCAATCAGCCAGCGGCGCTCGTAGTAATCAAGAATTTGTTGCGCTTGCTCTGCTGTTGTGACTACCTCAGTCGTCAGCAGGTGCCAACAGAGGCCATCTGCGCTGTCTTTCTCCTGACAACCCACATAAAACAGCGGCACAGACTGGCCCGTTTTATTCGCCGGAACCTTCACGGTAATGGGCGCAAAGCGGATATCACAGTGCGCAACTCTGGCTTTGCGACCGCCTTTTTGTTGCACCTGTACCATCCGCTCACCGGCACTTTGCAGCGTCTCACTAAACGCATAGAGTTTGTGCTGTTCTTCTTCAATACAGCGGCTTTGCATCGAGCGCACAATAAACCGTTGTTGTGTATCGGTTTTAAAGCGCAGGTATTCGATGATATCGGCTTCACGGTCACAAACTGAAATCACCTTCTGCATCTGTGGTCCCAAGCGAGTCGTCATCGCTGCTGAAGCCCGTTGCCATTTGTAACTTTCTTTCTGTTCATAATCACGTTTGGCACGTTGTTTTTTCTGGCCATAGGCTTCGCGGTCGCGTGCCCAGCGATGCTGCTCAATCAGTCCAACGACTTGCTGCGCCTTGGGGGCAAACAATAAAACCGTGTGCGCTTCCAGTCCACTGGAGTGTTTGTGGGCAGTGGTGTGTCCAAGTTCTGCAGCGACACTTTGATGGGTGAATTCCAATGACGTGGTGTCTTCCAGTGCCAGCAGGCAGTCAAATGATCCGCAGGCCTGCACTGTGGCAGCAAAACCTGCCTCAGCAATCGCTGCCGGACTGATATGCTCGTTACGGACAAAGCTGTAAGCGGCTTCAATGTCTGCACTGGATGAAAGGGATTGCACGATAGATTGTCCTGTATGAGCTGCAAGTTGAGCCGCCAACTGTACAAGCCGTTTGGTCCTTCGTACATCCCCTAATTGTGCGCGCTGAAAAATGCTTTGTGCCCAGAGTGATGGTTCACTTAAAAACATGGTATGTGGTATCTGAAACAAAAGGTCAGGATCAGATCAGGGTAATTGAAAATGGTTCAAAAAATCCCTCGGGGCAAACCGAGGGATTTGTGTAGAAGAGACAGGCCCATGCAGGGCTTTTTATTGTCTTTATCACCTCAATTTATGTACAAGCACAGTATCGAAGCCCTAAATTTAGGCGACGATTACATTTAAGTTGATTAACAGATAACCAATTGAATCAGTTGTGTGTATTTCAAGCCAAAACACGGGTGACAAGCGTAAGTAAGCTTAGTATACTTCCACCCGCTTCAGGTAATGACGATTACCTTAAGTCGGCCCCTTAGCTCAGTTGGTTAGAGCACACGACTCATAATCGTTAGGTCCACGGTTCAAGTCCGTGAGGGGCCACCAATTCTGATAAGGCGTAGCTGGTTAGTAACCACTACGCCTTTTTCATATCTAGGCATTACAGTTGCTGTAATGGGTGACGTAGTGTTTAAACTCGCATTAAAAAATATCAAGTAAGCACATCTGTTACATACCTCTCCTTTTCTTTAATATCATCTTCCTCCAGTGAAAGAAAAAGCTTATCTTACTGATTAAAGAACCTAATTAATCAGAAGGATTTGACCTTGAAAACAACTAACTGCCTGTTCATTTTTACCTTAGTGTATGCAGCAACAGGCTGTACTAGCATGCCAAATAATGCTCAAACTTCTGTCAAAGAGTTCTCCCTCCCTCCCATAGAACAAACTACGGAAGCATTTATGGGGGACAATATGCTCTATCAAGGCAAAGCATCTACAGCTAAATATCTCCATGTATCAAGAACCATAGATGGTGCGAGCTATGATATTTACGAAGGTTTTTATAAGGCTCTGGGAGATAAAGAAGGAAAAAACTTCTATGCCATTGTTGGAAATCCTGGTGCAGTAATCAAAAACCCTTTTGTAGATCCTGCCTTAGCAATCTCTGTTAACAGCGATAAAGAAGTCTGTGTTTCTACACCATTGGTGATCGAAGCGGCTTGCTATGAAGGTGGTAATCCTGAAGAAGTTGCTCGTAGCATTGAGTCACCTCAAGACTTCCAGCAAACCTTAATTTACAGTGGCAGTGATGGAAAAGTAATTAAATTGTCCTACAGAGAATTTACTGGGGGCATGGCTCGTGATGCCTTTAGTAACGGCGTTGAATACGATATGGATAAATCAAATATCATTCGCTACAAAGGCGCAGAAATTGAAGTTATAAAATATGACAATCGCAGCATAACCTATAAAGTTTTGAAACCATTCAAACCTGCAGTTGAATACAAATACTAATTTTACGAAGGCAACTTGCGAACACTCAAGTATCGAGTATCAAAATTGCAACCAATGAGATACTCGATACTACCTCATAAAAACTGTCGCCTCTAACGTGCGCAGAATCTCAGAGTTCTAGCTCTTTTAATGCCCCCCGTGACTTCCAAATATTATTTTATAACGCATTTTAGAAAGAACATTATTTGGCTCATTTTTACAATGTTCATGACTTCCGAAAACTCTCGCTAATGCGTATCGAATTTAGATTAACTAACGTGTGCGTAATTTTCTTGACCGCCACAGCTTAAAAATACGCCAGTTACGCTACTCATTTGAAAGCTGTATTTAAATGTGTATAGATCCCCGTAAAACCTTGCGACACCCACCTAATAAAAAGCCCCCAGCTAAGGAGGCTTAGTTCAAAGGTCTAGCTAGCAGCAAAAAATACTTGTGATTAGCCTCTATTTTACTCGTTCGTTTTATTTCCCCCTAAGAGCCATAGCAAACGAACGAGCAAAAAAGGTCAATCAGGAGCTACAACCACAGTGACTAACCTACCGTCAATTTCCTTTAAAACGCCTTTATCAATACAGCCCTTAAGCCACTTTGAGAAATTACTGATCCCCTTCTGGCCTTGAGCTTTTAAGTCATCCCTTATCACAGCAATGGCGGTAGATTCCTCACTGACCATTCTTGAGCGAACCGCTTGATATAATGCCTGCTCGCTAGCTGTTAGTGGCTTTATATCTTGAGTAACGGGCTCTAAAGGCACCATGCCCACATTTAAAGCAGCTAATGATCGTACGTCATCACCATCATCATCTGTAAATAACTTATGCTCTACCAACTCGAACGCCTGAGCGGGTTGCTCTTTCTCATCTTTGGATTTAGTCGCTGTGAGAATGTAAGCCAATTTAGGCTCACGTTCTCGCTCTATGCGATATTCAAAATCACACGCCGCCCGTAAAGATGATGAGCCTCTCGCCCTCTCCTTGTCTTGTACTCCGCTATGATGGACGATTAACAATGTAGCACCACCAGTATTAGCTCTGATTTGATCACAAGCAGATATAAACGCTCCCATATCTCTAGCTTGGTTTTCATCCGCACCGCCAAAACTCCGCGCCAAAGTATCAATGATGACTAACCCAAAAGGCTCATCAACTTCTTTCGCTTTATTCTGAATAAGCTTCACTAATTCATTCATCTGGAAACCGTCTGTCACCTGCACACCAAAATCAATACGGTACAGCCGTGAAAGCTGCAAACCATTATGGTATCTCATGGCTAAAGCCTTCAACCTACGGCTAACACCAACGCCACCTTCACCCGCAATATAAAGGACTGGGCGACTCTGAACACGGCAGCCATTCCAATCTAAGCCCAAAGCGATATGAACAGCCCATGACAACGCATGAAATGATTTGTAGCTACCCGATGCCCCGTAAATCATGCCAAACGAATTAGCAGGTAAAAAGCCTTTGATTAAATAGCTAAATTGTTGATCGTAGCCCTCCCATCCCTGCGCTAGCGAGAACAGCGATTCACGCTCCTTTATCTTTGCTAGTGGTTCTAAATAAACATCAGCCACTTGCGGCTTTATAGGGTGATCAATAACGTCCATTCGTTCAGCTTTTGAAATATCAGCACAGTCCGTACTCATTAGGCCACCTCCTGTACTGCTGGTGGCATTATGTATGCGCCATTTACCGCTAAGGCAGCCTTGATAGCTTCGCGCTCGCCCGTTCCGCTTTCGTCATTATCGGCAATAATCACAATGTCAGCCTTTGGCCTACATTTCCGCACACCTAAAGCAACATTAATCAAATTACCTGCACTGAAAGCACACAATACCAACGCATTGGGTACGCATTCAGCCACCGCTGCACAAGTGGCAAAACCTTCACCAATGTAGACCTGATTGCTGTCTTTACCTGATAACGGATAAAAGCCGCCTTTTAGCCTTGTGCCTGCCAAAATATGCTTTTCACCGTTAGGCTTTATAAACTGCAAGCCAGCCAATTGCGGGTTAAATACTGGCACCACCAGCGAGCCAATATCCATCTTGTGATCGCCGTATAAGTAAAGCGTGTTTGCTAGCTCAAACGTATCAAATGGCTGCACTTGTTTTGCCTGTAGATAAATATTGCTGGCGAGGGCAGGCTTACAGGTTTTAATTGTACAGAGCGCCCTTGTAGCGGCTTTTGCTTGTTTAGCGGTAAGCTTTAGCCCCTCTTGTACCTTTGCTTGTTCAGCCTTTCGTTTACTGCTCTCAAGGGCTGCGGTATCAACTTTATGGCCAATGGATAAACCAACATAAGGCGCGACCATTAAAGCCGCTCCTCGTGCGTTTACGCTGTGCACCTTTGCCACCAGCGATAAACCATCACCGCTACCACACCCACGGCAAACATAGGTTCCACGACCTTCTAAATCATCAAAGGTAAAACGGTCATAGCCACCGCAATTAGGGCATGGTTGCGCCTTCTTATAAACTATGTCACCACAAAGACTATTCACGATATTCAGCCACTGACCGCTAGCGAGGGTAACCACATCACGAATTAAGTTCTCACTCATGATCGACCTCTCTTAACTGCCAGCAATAGGGCTTTTTCGTTCCATACCGCGGTAGTTTTTCAATTTTATAGCCAGCTTTAGCAAGGCGCTTTGATAGCTTTTTGCTAATATCATGGGCATTTGAAACGCCCAGTATTTCATGAATTTTATGGGTATCAATTAGAGGGTTGTGATAAATAAGCAATAAAAGAAGCTGACCACAATATCCACCACTAACATGCTTTAAATCATTTGGTAGCCCTTCAATATTAATTAGGCTAGTATTTGAACCGATAGCTTTGCTTAAGGCTGTTACACGGGCTGCGTCCGATCCGCCAAGATACACGCAGCCCTTTTTATTATCTTTACTCATGATTAGCCCCTTCTAACTGAGCTAGCCACTCATTGTATTGCTCTTGCTTCCAGCCTATTGCGCGCCCGCCTTTCATTATTGGTTTCGGGAAAGATTTATCTTTGGCCCACCAACGCCAGATAGAGCGACGATCGCGACCTGTAAGTACTTCCATTTGCTTATAGTTGATAAGCGGTTGTAGTTGATTAGTTTGTGTCATGTGTTGAACCTCAATGTTACTTAAAAAGACATCGTAAGAATGAGGCATTTTTGAGATATAAAAAAAAGGTAGTTACTAACTCCCTACTTTTTTGGGCGTCCACGCTGACCTTTTCGTGGGTTCAAATCGGATATGTATTGTCTAATTGTCACTGGAGCAAGGTTCATTTTACTAGCCACCAATTCGGATACATTTTGCAAAGTAAAGTGAGGGGATTCTTGCCAGAATTGTTTAGCTAACGTTCTAGCTTCCGTCTGCGATGAAGTAGTTCTTTTTTCAGAATGATGAACAGACGCTAGCCTTTCCGTTACAAACTTCTCAATTAATACAAAACTTTGCCTATAATAATGAGAATACATTCCTTCAAGACCACACGCTCTTGCCAATAATGCTGCGGCAAGTAGTGAATTATGAATCTCCAGTAGTTTAGGGTCTGTTACGATTCCTTTGAACATATCGCTGAGCACAGTCAGACGCTTCCCATCTCGATAATTTAAAACACTGTCATTAGCCTTTTCTAGCATTTCGCGTTTAATCTCCCCTATGTCATCTGGGATATTTACATCATCTATTAACTCTAATTTTGAAATCATTTTTTCAAGACTTTTCAATAACACCTTTATGTCTTCTGTAGATGAAAATCCATCAGATCCTGCATTAATTAATCTCTTATTTGGCATGACATGGCCTCAAACTAACAACATTTCCCTGCTCAACTTCGTTTAACTTAGCTTCCCATGCTTCAAGGGCTATGCGCTTTTCGGGCAAGTAGCTGTAACGGTCATAATGCTTGCTAGATACGTCATTAAGGGCATGGTTCTGTAATCTGTCCCTAATGTCCTTAGATATGCCTAGCGCGCCCATAAGTGTTTTACAAGTGCGCCTAATATCACGAGCAACAAAGTGTTTCGCGTCTGGTCTAGCTTCCCGATAACGGCAAAGACTTTGCGATAAGGAATCAAGCCGCATATGCTGGCTATGGTCGAATTTATGCGGAAAAATGAAGGGGTTTAATGGATCTCTTTCAGCATAAAGCTGTTCAAGTATTGTTATTGCAGACTCAACCAAAGGTAACAGGTGAGCACGTTTGTTTTTTGATACATCAGCAATAATTTCAAGTGTCGCTTCATTCCAGTTGATTGCATCCCATCGGCTAGCCGCTAGCTCGTAGGGACGTTGCCCACCAGTATAAAAACAAAGCTGTATTAACTTGGCTACATGAAACCCCATCCTAAAACCTTCGCGGGTTTCGAGTATGGCTAATAACTCTCGCGTTTCATCAAAGGTAAGGTAATTTTCACCAACGCTTTCGGCGGCCGTCTGCTTTGGTATTGCGAGTACAGGATTAAAGCCAATGCCAAATAAAACATCACAGCCCATTTTGGCAGGATCATTATCATGCTTAAGACCATAGTTAAAAGCGGCACTAAGGTATGAGCGAATACGGTTGCTTTGAACTGCTGCCCCTCTGCGAATGATCCGTCCTAGAATCAACTTAATGTCATCTACGCTTACGTCCTTAGCCTTAGTTTCAGGCTTTACTATTGGGTAAACTTCCGCTTCAAGCGCATGTAACACGGCTTTAAAGGTTCGTTTGCCGTCAACCTTCATTTGCTGGGTATAACCTTCAAATAGCTGGCCTAGGCTACCTTTCTTTGCCTCAACTTGCTGAGCGGCCTTTTCTTTTGCTTGCTCCTTTTCAATTTCAATTTTGGGATCAAGCCCCTGCTTTAACATCCCCGCTAGCGGCTGAGAAATTTCGCGCGCTTGTGCAAGCGTCATAGAGGGGTAACGGCCTAATTGAACATATTGCCGCTTACTGTCAATTTGATATTTGAACGAAAAGACTTTGGCACCTGAAGGGTAAACAGCAATGACTAAACGACCTGCTCCACGCTCGCGGGATGAGTCAATTAATTCATACTTATTGTCTTTGGGTTTTGCACCTTTGACTTCGCGTTCCGTGAGGGCTTTTGTTGTCATGGCATGGCCTTGAGTTAAAGCATTGCCATAGCCTAGTGTTACAGTTGCTGTAACGGGTGACGTAGTGGCAAGACTGAATGAGATATAACAAAACAATACAAGACCACCAGCAACATAGTAAAGCATTAATCTTACTAAGTTTTATGTCTCATTAGATTAATTTATTATCTCATTGAATCTTGCCATTTTTATGACTCATAATCGTTAGGTCCACGGTTCAAGTCCGTGAGGGGCCACCACCCGATTCAACAAAAAAGCCCATTGAAAGATGGGCTTTTTCGTATCTAAAAACTGATCTCCGCAATTTATCACACAATATCCGTGTATTTACACATTCCCCTCGCTGAACTGTTTTAAATTTTTAGCCTATTCGATGCTATTTAAATATCCATAAAAATAGGCTCTTTGATAAGTGTTAAGCTGCAACACAATCAAAAAGCCTATTTAAAATCAATGAGCTAACTCCACAAATATCTGAGTGCTAGGTTTTTAACTTGCCTAACTGCTCATGTTGCTGCTTCACTAAGTTTGCTAAAACTACACTGCTCTGTTGCGCTTCACCCGCAAGACGCGCAAGTTCAGAAGCCGAATCAGAAATGCCTGTAATATTGCGATTAACCTCTTCAGTCACCGCGCTCTGCTCTTCTGCTGCTGCCGCGATATGGGTCACTTGGCCCGAAATTTCTTCAATCTGACTCACCATAGAGTTCAATGAGTTCAGCGCTTGCTCAGTTTGAGATACGGCCATTTGTGCCCGTTCCGCGCCTTTATCTATGATGCCAGAAGCACTTTGAACTTCTTTTTGTAGTGCATCAATAAGAGTACTAATATCATTCGTCGAGCTTTGAGTCTTAGATGCCAACGCACGGACTTCGTCAGCCACCACGGCAAAACCCCGTCCTTGTTCACCCGCCCTCGCCGCTTCAATCGCCGCATTTAATGCCAGCAGGTTTGTTTGTGCGGCAATGGAGCTTATCACCTCAAGGATACGACTGATGTTCATACTGCTTTCAGCCACTTTACTCACCGCCAGCTTAGCCTCCATAGACTCCTGAGACATAGTCGCGACAAAACCCATTGCCTTAGTCAGGCTCTCTTCGCTATGACGAATATTTCGCGACATAGCTTCAGTTTCAGCCGCAGTTTGCTCTGATGCCTTAGCAACCTCAAGTGCAGTAGCACTCATTTGGTTCACAGCCGTTACTACACTCTCAATTTCACCGTACTGGCGATTCACACTGTCACGGGTGAGCTGCGCAATTTTGGCAGAGGCTTGGCTTTCCTCCTGAGAGCGGCTCGCAAGCGTTTTCAGTTCGGCAATCAAATTTTTAAGTTTATAAATAAAGGAATTGAAACCTTTCGCTAGCGCAATCAATTCAGCATGGGAATCAACCTCAATCGATTGCGTTAAATCGCCATCGGCACTCGCAAGGTGCTCTACCCGGCCTTGGATCATTCTCAATGGTGAGATAATGCTACGGATCACTAAGCTAATGGTAATTACAGCGGCAATCGATACCACAATACCCACGATCAGCAGCAAACTGCCTAAGGAAGTCGCCATTTCATCCATATCATTATTAAGCTCAATCGAGCTTTTATACGCCTGTGCAGTCGGTACTTGGATAACCAAGGACCACTCGGCATTCGCTAGCGGGATCTTAATGGGGTAGGCAACAATAATTTCATCATCGTTAACCATGTAGCCGGAATTCTTGTGCAACGAGATAATTTGCGAGGCGAGAGTTGGATTTATCGACTCAGCTAATGGACGCGCCTTTTTACTGTAATGACTTGCCGCGACCACTAAACCACGGGTACTCAGCAAAGTGACTTTTGCTTGTCCATCGTAGAGGCTTTTGGATAACTTATCGATAAGGGTTTGAAACACTGGCAAGTTTACATCTACACCGACTATGCCGATAAATTGCTTATGTTTAAGCACGGGCACAGTCAACGAGGTCATTAATGCTTTGTTGCCTGGAGTGATCTCGTATAAGTACGGCTCCATTAAACAGGGCTTTAAGGTTTCTTTACCACATAAATACCATTCAGCATCACGGATCCCAAACTCATTTAAGCTAGTGAGGTACTTTTCTGCCGAATCTTCAACTTGGTTATGCTCCACAGTGCCATCGTCGTTACGGGTGTAATAGACCTCTAGAGCGCCAGATGTCGCCACACTGTGACTGACATTAACATTCAAAAACTCACTGTCGAGCCCATCATAACCATTAGGTTCGAACTGGGCATACATGGAAGAGACTTGCGCATTCTTCTTCAGCACTGCCGCCACTGCGAGTTCTAAGCGGTCGCGCTTTAAAGGTAATTCGTCAGCGGTACTTTCTAGCATACCCGCAAAAGAGAAAGGAATACGGTAGGCTTCATTGATAAATCCGGCGACCATTTCACCATATTCACCGGCGCGGGCTTCGAGTTTATCCCGCGTTTCCGTTTGTAGGGTATTTTGAACTTGATCCGACAATTGTGCGTTTTGAGCCGACAGCGTCCACCATAAACTGATAGATAAAATAGCCACTATCGATAAAAATAATGCTGATGTAATCCACAACAACTTAGTACTGATGGACAAATGCTTCATCTAGTAAACTCCCAAGAGAACGACAATAGCGTAATTATTATGATCTAATTCATTTTTATACTTTCTACCCAGCATTAAAAATAGCACTTAGCGTAAGAATTACCAGCACTTAAGATAAAGAGTTGCTAATGAAATGTAAAACTTTAGAATGACAAAATCAAAAAAAGGCCAAATTCAAATAAATGAATTCGGCCTTAAATATCAAACACTATTTCAAATTAAGGTTAAAGTTAGCGTCCCCACAACCAAGCGGCGCCACGCACGCCCGATGAAGCGCCATAACAGTTTTTAACAACCGGAGTGTGACACTCACGGCCAACCACATATAAGGGTAAAACTTTTGGCAATTCAGTGTAAATGGCATCGATGTTGGACACTCCGCCGCCAAGGACGATAACATCAGGATCCATCATATTGATCACATGTGCCAATGAGCGGGCTAAACGGTCAATAAAACGGTTAAATGCTTGAGTTGCCAGCGGATCTCCCGCTTGCATCATTTGGGCAATTTCAATACCGCTGTCAGCAACACCGCCCGCAGCGCGAAAGTCGCGAACAAAACCCGTTCCAGATATAAACGTTTCGATACAGTCTCTATTACCACAAAAACACGTCGTGGTATTAAATTCATCGGCTTTCATCCACGGTAAAGGATTATGGCCCCACTCACCACCAATACCATTGCCACCGTCATGTACTTGGCCTTTAATTGCGATACCAGCACCACATCCCGTTCCAATAATGGCACCAAATACAACGGACTTTCCTGCGGCAGCGCCATCTACCGCTTCTGATACGGCAAAACAGTTCGCATCATTAGCAATTTTTACTTTACGATTTAATCGAGTCCCCAGATCCACATCAAGTGGATGACCATTGATCCAAGTTGAATTAGCGTTTTTTACTAGGCCAGTAAAAGGAGAAACAACCCCAGGAATACCTATTCCGATAGTGGCGGTTTGCTGCAGGCTGTCTTCGACTTCAGTTACCAATGCAACCAAAGCATTGACTGTCGCAACATATTCTCTCGGTGTCGGGATGCGTTTACGAAAGACTTCGTTACCATCGCTATCTAATGCGACTACCTCGATTTTTGTGCCACCAAGATCGATACCAATTCGTAACATTCATATACTCCGTTTAAATATATTTAACGCAAAGCGGTGCATTAACAACCTGATGCATATCTGCAACTGTAGAGACGCTGCTAAGTAGAACTTTTCGTTTTAAAGTGATCTACATTAGAATTTCCAAGCGCACTATGCCTGCTGGACAAACAGCAATCAACCTCAATGTATTTAAATACACCATAGCGCATACCCGCACATGCCATTATCTGCTTATCCGATAGTACTGCGAATGTTCCTTGATTTATCCGCAGCAGAAAAACTTGGATAAAACTGTCTCCGCTTAAATCCACCTTAAAATTGATAAGGTCATTTGTAACAAAGTCTGTTTTTGCCTATGTCTGCCATTGGTTTGAATTGGTTATCGCCTTATACTTTTGAGCTCAAATATTAAAACAACAATGTTGGAAGCAAGCGATATGACTATTGGGACTGCTCCGGTAAGTAAAACACATTCATTTATGACAGTGTCTCTTATCGAATTATGGGAACGCTTTGGTTATTACGGCATGCAAGCGCTGATTGTGTACTTTATGGTGCAGCGCCTTGGCTTTGATGACTCACGTGCAAACTTAGTATGGAGTGCCTGTGCGGCACTTATTTATGTATCACCAGCGATTGGTGGCTGGGTTGGGGATAAAATTCTCGGCACCAAACGCACTATGCTGCTCGGTGCGGGGATCCTCTCTCTGGGTTATGCGCTAATGGCCGTACCCACTGAAAATACGTGGTTTATGTTTTCAGCGCTCGGCGTGATTGTGGTCGGTAACGGCCTATTCAAGCCGAATGCGGGTAACTTAGTCCGTAAAATCTATGAAGGTGACGATTCTAAAATCGACAGTGCTTTTACCATCTATTACATGGCGGTAAACGTGGGTTCGACCTTCTCTATGTTGCTCACGCCTTGGATTAAAGATTACGTTAACGCCCAATATGGCAACGAATTTGGCTGGCACGCGGCCTTTGCTGTGTGCTGTGTCGGTATATTGGTGGGGTTAGGTAACTATGCACTCATGCGTAAGAGTCTAGTCCATTACGGTTCTGAGCCAGATACTCGCCCAGTGAACAAGAAAAACCTCGCGATTGTATTGGGTCTATCCGCATTGTCGGTTGTCGCTTCAGCCATTATTCTTGAATACGAAGCTGTTGCGCGCGTCTTCGTTTATGCAGCAGGCGTAGCCGTATTGGCAATCTTCTTCCACTTGATCCGCACCAGCGAAACCAGTGAAAGAGCTGGACTGATTGCAGCACTGATCCTTACCGTGCAAACTGTGTTCTTCTTTATTTTCTATCAACAAATGTCAACGTCACTCGCGCTGTTTGCCCTGCGTAACGTGGATTGGGATTTTCAAGTTTTTGGTACCCACTTGTGGACTTGGTCACCTGCCCAGTTCCAAGCATTAAATCCATTATGGATTATGGTATTAAGTCCAGTACTCGCATGGAGCTATTCGTGGGCTGGACGCAATGATAAAGACTTTTCTATCGCGGCGAAATTTGCTCTCGGTTTTGCCGTTGTGGCGATTGGCTTCTTTATCTATGGCTTTGCGGGCCAATTTGCCGTCAATGGTAAAACCTCTTCATGGATCATGATCTGGGGCTATGCCTCTTACTCTTTAGGGGAATTGCTGGTGAGTGGTCTTGGACTTGCCATGATTGCTCGTTACGTACCTGCACGCATGGGCGGCTTTATGATGGGTGCCTATTTCGTCGCATCAGGTATTTCCCAGTATTTGGGCGGTGTGGTTGCTAACTTCGCCAGTGTACCCAAGGATTTAGTCGACCCACTGCAAACCTTACCCGTATACACAAGTCTGTTTAATAAACTAGGTATAGCCGCTGTGGTCTGTACCTTTATCGCACTTGCGGTATTACCTCTGATGCGTCGCCTGACTGAGACTCACCATTCACATAACAATGCTGCTGATCATGATATTAATGAAAGTGCTGCAGCATCGCTACGGGATGTGAAAGCCGAGCAGTAATGCTCGACTGACAATAGCGATTTATCTATTGCATAACATTAACTGCCGATAACCCTGCTATCGGCAGTTTTTTCATCACTTCATTCAACATCGTTTATACCCTTATATTGCTACTCATAACCAAATGAGCTTTAGCGAAAGTCATGCAATCCCACTGTGACGGGCTTAGCGCTGAGTTGCTGAGAATAAGAACTTCAGTTCCACATTATCGGCCCTCAATCACGGATGACTTCAGCCCCTCAATTTGTTACAAAGCGAGTACACACTCAGTTGTATGGCGATGCTCAAGTGCAAACTCAAATTGAATAACGAATGAAATAACAAAGGGAAAAGTGTTATCCATTAAAGCTTGAGAAGCAGTGTCGTTAACCCCATATCAATAACACTGAATACCTTTTATTCATCAAGACTGAGCCGTTAACGCTTTTTCTTAGCAATGAGCCTAGCAATGCAACGAACAATACGCCTAACACAGTTAGCGCCTCTTGTTGTCGTTAGCAAAAACGGCAGTCACTTGGAGACACTATGTCAGAACAGACATCAATATTGGCCGATATTCCCTTCTCGCTATTGGAACTCGCGCCCATGCGCCAAGGCTCAACCGTGGGTGAAACACTGCACAGCAGTTTGCAGTATGCCAAGGAAGCCGACAGACTCGGCTTTAATCGTTTTTGGTTTGCCGAACACCATAATATGCCCGGTATCGCTAGCGCGGCGACCTCGGTATTAATTGGCTATATTGCTGGCAATACTCAGCGTATTCGCGTCGGCGCGGGTGGGATTATGCTGCCAAACCATGCGCCTTTAGTGGTCGCCGAACAGTTCGGTACCCTTGAAAGCTTATATCCTGGTCGAATCGATTTAGGACTGGGCCGCGCGCCCGGCAGCGATCAAATTACCAGCCGAGCACTGAACCGTGATACCAGTCGCGCCGAACAATTCCCCGAAGAAGTCAGTGAATTACAAACTCTACTTGGCCCTTACAATGGTCGCCATGCGGTGCGAGCGATTCCCGGAGAAGGCACTAATGTGCCAATTTGGTTATTGGGCTCGAGTCTTTTTAGCGCACAGTTAGCGGCGCAGCGCGGCTTGCCCTATGTGTTTGCGGGCCACTTTGCACCACGCTTTCTCTACGATGCGATTGAAATCTATCGCCGCGACTTTAAACCTTCTCAAGTGCTTGATAAACCCTATGTGATGCTTGGCTTACCGTTAGTTGCCGCCGATACAGATGAAGAGGCGCAATATTTGGGCACGACCTCAAAACAGCGCGTGCTGGCACTTATCCGTGGTCACGAGTTATGGCTAAAGCCACCAGTTGATACTATGGATGGCTTATGGAGTGCGCAAGAAGAAACCTATGTCGATAACTTCTTAGGTTTATCAGTTACTGGTGGCCCAGCGACGATTAAGCATCGTTTGGAAATGATCGTAAAAGAACTCGGCGTGAATGAGTTTATCTTTACCAACGACTTGTATGATCTTGATAAACGCAAAAAAGCATTACAGATCCTAATGGATATTAAAAAGTAGTGATTCATTTAACTGATGAGTGCTGAAAGTCATTGGCAGTAAAAATGGCTGCCATAAAAAATCCCGCAGAAGCGGGATTTTTATTGGGCAACACTGTCATCTAAAACCTTTTTATATCAAAGCAATATTAGCTTTTCAGTACGGCATTGAAGCTGGCGCTAAGAATACCAAGGCCTGCATCAATTTGTGCATCCGGCGCCGTTAATGGCACCAAAATACGCAGCACATTACCGTAGGTACCGCAGGATAATAAAATCAATCCACGGTTACGAGCTTCAGCCAACACTTGCGCGCAATAGTGCGGTGCAGGTTTGCCCTCTTCCATCAATTCGATGGCGATCATAGCGCCTAAACCACGCACATCGGCGATTTGCGCATGTTCGACCTGCATCATATTCAGTGCTGACTTAATACGCTCGCCTATGGCATTGGCGCGGTCTAACAGCTTTTCTTCTTCAAACACTTCAATGACAGCAAGCGCAGCGGCGCACGCTAACGGATTACCACCATAAGTACCGCCAAGACCACCGGGACCCACTGCATCCATGACTTGGGCGCGGCCGGTAATACCTGAGAGTGGGAACCCACCCGCGATAGATTTAGCAAAGGTCGTGATATCTGCAGCAACCCCCATTTGCTCCATAGCGAAGAAAGTGCCAGTACGGCCAGCGCCCGTTTGCACTTCATCGGCGATCAGCATAATACCTTCACGGTCGCATAGTGCGCGTAAACGTTGCATAAAGGCGGGCGATGCGGCGTAGAAACCGCCCTCGCCCTGCACTGGCTCTAAAATAATGGCGGCGATATCACTTGGCTCGGCATCATTTTTAAAGATACGTTCAATCGAGGCCATAGCATCATCATCGGACACGCCATGCATTTCGCAGGGGAACTCGGCGCGGAACACATTCGCCGACATCAACCCCATACCTTTGCTATAGGGAGCGACTTTTCCGGTCAATGCCAAGGCCGCAATAGTGCGACCATGGTAGCCCGAGGTAAACGCAATCACGCCAGCACGTTTGGTATAGGCACGCGCCACTTTAACGGCGTTTTCAACCGCTTCTGAACCACTAGTGAATAGTGCCGTCTTCTTGGCAAAATCCCCAGGAACCAGTTGATTGAGCTTTTCACATACTTGGATATAGCTCTCGTAGCCGAGCACCATAAAACAGGTATGGGAAAAATTATCCAGCTGAGCCGCAACCGCCGCCTTCACTTTAGGGTGAAGGTGACCCGTATTGAGCACGGCAATGCCGCCCGCAAAATCGATAAACTCGCGACCTTCAACATCCCACACAGTCGCATTTTCGGCGCGGGCGGTAAAAATAGGGTGAATTTGCCCGACACCACCCGCAACTGCGGCTTGGCGACGTGCCATCAATGAATCATTGGTTGTTGTCATTTAGTGTTCCTCACACGCCAAATCGGACCGTATTAAACGGACATGCAGATGTACTTCATTTCTAAATATTCTTCGATGCCGAACTTAGAACCTTCGCGACCCAGCCCTGAGGATTTCATCCCGCCAAAGGGCGCAACTTCCGTCGAAATCAAGCCAGTGTTGACGCCCACCATGCCGTATTCCAAGGCTTCGGCGACTTTCCACACCAGCGAAATATCGCGGCCATAGAAATAGGCGGCAAGGCCAAATTCAGTATCGTTAGCTTGTTTGATCACATCGTCGACATCGCTGAATTTAAACAGCGGCGCGAGTGGACCAAAGGTTTCTTCGCGGGCAACAAGCATGCTTTTATCGACATTGGTGAGCACGGTTGGCTCGAAGAAATTACCGCCAAGATCATGAACTTTGCCGCCCGCGATCACAGAGGCGCCTTTAGCGATAGCATCGATAAGGTGACTTTGTACTTTCTCGACCGCGGCAGCATTGATCAACGGACCCGTAGTGATGCCCTCGTTGATGCCCTCTCCGACCTTAAGCTTGCCAACAGCAGTGCTAAGTTTTAAGGCAAACTCGTCGTATACACCGTCTTGCACATAAATGCGGTTAGCGCAGACGCAGGTTTGGCCGGCATTACGATATTTAGCTATCATGGCGCCTTCGACAGCGGCATCGATATTGGCATCGTTAAATACGATAAATGGTGCATTGCCGCCAAGCTCTAGCGACAGTTTTTTTAAGGTAGGCGCACATTGCGCCATTAATTTAATACCGATATTGGTTGAGCCAGTGAAAGACAGCTTACGCACTATCGGGTTGCTGCACATTTCATTACCAATCTGCACCGCATCACCCGTTAACACACTAAATACGCCCGCAGGAATACCGGCACGCTTAGCAAGTTCAGCCATCGCTAATGCGGTAAAGGGTGTTTGGTGCGCAGGTTTTACCACCATAGTGCAACCCGCAGCTAACGCTGGAGCGGCTTTACGGGTGATCATAGCAGCAGGAAAGTTCCACGGCGTAATCGCGGCGGTTACACCGACAGGCTGCTTAATTACCATCAAGCGTTTATCCCCTTGATGCCCAGGAATGGTATCGCCATAAATACGTTTCGCTTCTTCGGCAAACCACTCGATAAACGAAGCGGCATAGGTTACTTCACCTTTCGCTTCAGCCAGCGGTTTACCCTGCTCAGTCGTCATGAGTAATGCTAAGTCATCACTGTTTTCATTGAGTAATTCAAACCAACGCCTTAACTTAGCACCGCGCTCTTTGGCTGTGAGCGATCGCCATGCAGGTAAAGCCGCTTCTGCCGACTTAATCGCCATTTCAGTTTCAACTTGTCCCATATTAGGAACGTAGCCAATCAGGGCATTGGTTGCGGGATTAACCACCTTTAGCGTGTCACCAGAAACGGCATCACACCATTGACCATTAATAAAAGACTGTTGACGTAGCAAACTCGGATCATTTAATTGCACAAGGATTTCCTCGTATTGTGAAGCTACCTAGCTTCTTAAAAGTGATGATGTTAGAGACCTAGTTTGTCTCTTAACGTGTAATACCAAGCTCCGATAGCACTAAAAGGGACGCGAAGTGCGTGACCGCCGGGAAAAGGATAATGTGGCAATGCAGCAAAGGCATCGAAGCGCGTGGCTTGGCCGTTGAGCATCTCGGCCAGTAACTTGCCCGCCAGATGGGTATAAGTGACACCGTGGCCACTGCAACCCTGTGAATAATAGATGTTCTTACCGATACGACCGACCTGTGGCAGGCGCGATAGCGTCAGTAGGAAGTTACCTGTCCACGCATAATCGATCTTCACATCCTTTAATTGTGGGAAGGTTTTGAGCATGTTCGGAATAATGATCGATTTGATATCCGCCGGATCGCGGGCGCCATACACTACGCCGCCACCGTAAATCATCCGCTTGTCGCCAGACAGACGGAAATAATCGAGTAGATAGTTACAATCTTCGACGCAGTAATCCTGTGGTAATAAACTCGCCGCCAGATCGGCACTCAAAGGCTCTGTGGTAATCACTTGCGTGCCGCAGGGCATAGATTTCGCCTGCAACTCAGGCATTAACTTACCTAAATAAGCGTTACCTGCCACGACCACAAACTTGGTTTTTACACTGCCCTGCGCCGTATGCACAACTGGGCTATCGCCTTCATCGACACTCAGCACTGCTGAGTCTTCAAAAATTTTACCGCCGAGGGATTCAACCGCTCGCGCTTCGCCTAGGGCTAAATTAAGCGGGTGAATATGGCCACCGCTTTTATCGAGCAGACCACCGACATAGCGCTCAGTATTTACCACACCGCGAATGCCTTTGGCATCGAGGAGTTCGAGCTGATTAACATGGCCGTGGCTTTCCCACAGTTGTTTTTGATGGCGTAAATGGCCCATTTGCTTTTCGTTCATCGCGGCAAACACGCCGCCATCTTTTAGATCGCATTGAATATTATACTTAGCAATACGATCGCGGATGATTTGCCCGCCCTCAAAGGCCATTTGGCCAAAGAGTTTACCTTGTTCTTTACCGACTGTTTTTTCAATAGTATCAATGTCACGGCTATAACTATTAACGATTTGCCCGCCATTACGGCCCGAGGCGCCCCAGCCAATGCGAGCGGCTTCTAACACCACCACACTCATGCCCGATTCTAATAAATGCAGCGCAGCAGAAAGGCCTGTATAACCTGCGCCAATCACACAAACATCGGCTTCAATCGATTCCTGTAGACGCGGACGTTCAACCTTATCGTTGGCCGATGCCGCATAATATGATCCAGCGTGAGCTATGGCAGACATGTTGTTCCCTTGAATTCTAATGTTCATTATTTTAAACAGCCATCACATCCTACACCTTCATAAAACGAAACACTAGCCAGAAAAGCGCAATAATTTACATTTTGTTTGATATATCAAACACGAGATTATTTTTAGCTCAGTGATTCAATTCTGGTGATCTTGAGTAACAGGACTAGCCTGCAAAGCAAAGCGGGTGATGGGAGCGGTGACAAATATCAAGGATGGCTTTGGCAATACCAAAGCCATCCCCAAATTAAGCTAACTAGTTCATTGGTGTACGGTCGCGTTTCTCTGCCCGTCTTGCCATATACCAAGAAAGGAAAGCGATGAGTGAAACACACAGTATGATCAGCGTCGCTAAGGCATTGATCTTAGGGGAAACCCCTAAACGTACCGAAGAGAACACCACCATAGGCAAGGTCGTTGCACCAGGGCCTGAGGCAAAGCTTGCGATCACTAAATCGTCTAAGGACAAACTGAATGACAACAACCAACCCGCCACCAGCGCCGGCGAAATCATAGGCACAGTAATCAAGAAGAAAGTCTTGAGCGGTGTTGCCCCTAAGTCCATTGCCGCCTCTTCGATTGACATATCAAGCTCGCGCAATCTTGAAGACACCACCACAGCCACATAGGCAGCACAAAATGTTGAGTGTGCAATCCACACTGTCATCATGCCACGCTCTCTGGGCCAGCCCAACAAATCTGCCATGTGCACAAACAGTAAAAGCAAAGACAGACCAGTGATCACTTCAGGCATTACCAGCGGTGCAGTAATCATGTTCGACAGGGTCAGTTTTGCCCATGAACGCTTAAAGCGTGTCATCACAAAGGCTGCCATAGTGCCGATAATGACCGCCATAGTTGAGCTATAAAACGCTATCCGCAGACTGGTCCATACTGCATCTAAAATCTGTTGGTCTTGAAATAACTCGCCATACCATTTAGGTGAAAATCCGCCCCATACCGTCACTAATTTAGAGTCGTTAAAGGAATAAATCACCAGCACTAACATAGGTGCATACAAGAAAAACAAGCCAAACCAGAGCATCACTGAAGAAAAGCTTAATTTTTTCATAGGTCTTTCTCCAAACTACGCGCCTGATAGCGATGGAATAAAGTGATCGGAATAATCAATAGACCCAACATCACAATCGCCAGTGACGAAGCCACAGGCCAGTCGCGGTTATTGAAAAACTCTTGCCATAACACTCGACCTATCATCAAGGAATCGGGACCACCGAGTAGCTCTGGGATCACAAACTCACCCACGGCAGGAATAAACACCAACATAGAACCAGCAATCACACCACTTTTTGACAGCGGGAAAGTGATTTTCCAGAAGGTATTCAAACGGCTCGAACCTAAGTCAGACGCAGCTTCAATCAAACTCATATCAAGTTTCACTAAGGTGGCGTACAAGGGCAAAATCATAAAGGGTAAATACGCATAGATGATGCCGATATACACGGCAATATTGGTATTGAGGATCTGTAACGGCTCAGAAATAATCCCCAACCACATCAGTGAATTGTTGATGATCCCTGTGTTACTTAAGATCCCCATCCAAGCGTAAACACGGATTAAAAATGAGGTCCAAGAAGGCAACATAACTAACAGCAACAGCACGGTTTGCAACCGCGCAGGGGCACGGGCAATGGCATAGGCCATTGGGTAGCCAATAATCAAGCAGCCCAAGGTCGAAATTAACGCCATTTTCAATGAGCTGAGATAAGCCATGTAATATAGCGAATCATCGAGCAACATCAAATAGTTACCCAAATGCAGGAAGATATTTAATACATCGTCAGCATATTGGAATGTTGCTTCATAGGGCGGAATAGCAATCGCCGCCGTCGAAAAACTCAGTTTAAGGACAATCGCAAACGGTAGGGCAAAAAACAGCAGCAGCCAAGCGTAGGGAATACCTATGGTCCAGAAGCGGCCCTTAAGCCACTTTAATTTAATGGGTTTCTTCATGATCTCAACACCACTCCACTGGTGTCCTCCCAACTAATGAACACTTCGTCATCCCATGTGGCATGATCGGCGCGGCGTTCACGGTTAGTCATACTGCACTGTACGATTTGACCATTCTCTAAACGAATGTAATAGACTGAAATACCACCTAAATACGCGATATCATGTACGATTCCTTTCGCCCAGTTGTACTGACCTTCAGGCTGTTCACGGCTAATAATGGTCTTTTCGGGACGCACTGCTAGCCAAACATTCTTATCTTCAACGTTAGTCGTGACGCCATAACCGACATAGAAAGGTTGGGCCAAATCATTAGACTTAATGATCAGATGGTCGACTTCATCCACTTCAATCGCGCCACCAAACAAATTCACAGTACCGATAAACTCGGCGATCATGCGGCTGTTAGGGCTTTCGTAAATATCCATTGGCGAGCCAGTTTGAGCAATCCAGCCATCACTCATGATCGAAATTCGACCTGCCATTGTCATGGCTTCTTCCTGATCGTGGGTCACCATCACGCAGGTCACGCCGACACGCTCAAGGATTTCAACCACTTCGAGTTGCATTTGGGTACGCAGTTTTTTGTCCAATGCGCCCATAGGCTCATCGAGCAGTAATAATTTAGGTCGTTTCGCCAATGAACGGGCCAGTGCAACACGCTGGCGCTGACCACCGGATAACTGATGCGGTTTACGCTTACCATATTGCTCCATATGCACGAGTTTCAGCATATCTTGCACACGCAGTTCAATTTCGGCTTTAGGCAGCTTGTCTTGCTTCAAACCAAATGCAATGTTTTGTGCCACTGTCATGTGGGGAAACAAAGCATAGGATTGAAACATCATATTGATGGGACGTTCGTATGGCGGTAAATCGGTGATATCTTCCCCATCAAGGAAAATACGGCCAGAGGTGGGCTTTTCAAAACCCGCCAACATGCGCAGTAGTGTTGACTTACCCGAGCCTGACCCGCCAAGTAAGGCAAAAATTTCGCCTTTATTGATAGTTAATGACACATCGTCGACAGCCCGCACGTCATCGAATAATTTGCTTACCCGCTCAATCTTGAGCAGTACTTTTTCTTGCGTCTTTGTTGTCGGTTTATTGGTGACGCCCGAGGTGATTGCCATAGTACTTCTCCACCCGAAAATGAGGCGTAGATACGCTCAAACTCTAGGTTCAACACGATTAATGAATGAAAAGTGGTTAAACAAACTGTGTCAAATCCTATACGTGGATTAACTATGCATAGGATTGGACATAGAAGTTTGCCAAGCTGGGGGCAAGCTAGGCTTGCCCCCTATCGACTATTGTCCTGACTTCACTTTGGTCCAAACACGGGTTAATACGCGCTGAATTTTCAAAGGACGAATTTCACCGATATAAAGTTTGTCTAACACTTCTTGTGGTGGATAGATCGCAGGATCGGTACGGATAGCCTCATCAACCAGAGGTTGAGCGGGATCGTTCGGGTTAGCATAGGCCACATAGTTAGAGATAGGCGCTATGACTTCTGGACGTAGAAAATAGTTAATCAGCGTCAGTGCATTATCGACGTTCGTTGAATCAGCTGGGATAGCTAACATATCGAACCACAGATTGGCACCTTCTTTTGGAATGGAGTAGCCAATCTTATTGCCATTTTTTGCTTCTTCAGCACGGGCCTTCGCCTGGAATACGTCACCGGAGAAACCGTAAGCAACACAGATGTCACCGTTCGCTAAGTCAGAAATATAACGTGAAGAATGGAAATACGTCACATAAGGACGAATTTTTTCCAGTAACTCACCCGCTTTTTCATAATCTTCAGCCTTAGTGCTGTTAGGATCTAAGCCTAAATAAATCATCGCCTGTGGCACCATGTCGTCGGCAGAGTCCAACATAGCAAAGCCACACTTAGAAATTTTTTCAGCGTATTTAGGATTGAAGATCAGTTCCATTGAGTTAAATGGCGCATCTTCCCCCACAGCGGCTTTCACTTTATCTATGTTGTAACCAATGCCATTGGTTCCCCATAAATAAGGCACGGCATATTGGTTACCCGGATCGGCTTTTTCAAGCAACTTCATCAGGGCTGGATTTAAATTTTTAAAATTAGGTAACTTAGCGCGGTCTAAAGGTTTGAAAGCACCCGCTTTGATTTGCTTAGCGAGAAAGTGGTTAGAAGGTACAACGATATCGTAGCCACTACGACCAGACAGTAATTTAGCCTCAAGCACTTCATTACTATCAAATACATCGTAAATTACCCTAATGCTCGTTTCTTTCTTGAAGTTTTCTAAGGTATCTTCCGCGATATAATCTGACCAGTTATACACGCGAACCACTTCTTCCGCTTGGGCCACTGCGCTCGCAAATACGCTCGCAGTCACCAGCGCTAATGTGGTCATCTTATTAAATAGCTTCATGCTTTCTCCTTTCTCGGGTAGCAGAACTGCTTAAGCAAATTCTGACATTGTGTCACCGGGCTGCCCGGATATTGTTGTTATTTTCGACCAATGCTACACCTTAAAAACCGCATCGGCAGTCTCTACGGCATGATAACCATGCCTACTTTATATCTTGCTGCAATTTGTTAAGTATCAGGTTTCGTGCCAAATTTTCGAGGCATCGGTATTGCATTAACACTCAAAAAAATAGACTAGATATGACACTACTTGTACATTTTGCAACATTAAGGCAAATGCCTCAAGTCCCTAAGCAATCGCAAAAAAACACTTAGATAAACACATTTTAAATATGACTAACAATTAGTTAGTAACGCTAGTAAGCGAACAACCTAAAATTGTTAAGCCTATTTTACTTCCCTTGCAGACAAGCAATGGAATTGAATAATCACTTTAACGGACAAGCCATTAAAAACCATCATATTATTTAACAAACGAGTTGCACCAGTTAAGTGCAACCTCACTAAAACAGTGCACACATCAGTATCATTATGGCCAACGTTAACCCCTTATTCCTTGGGTTAACGCGGCAACACGGTCAGTGCAATCAATCCAAAACATTACACAGTGAGTAATAGGAATTCACGTTCCCATGAGCTGACAACACGGCGGAAGTTTTCAAGTTCAGCCTGTTTTACCGCCACAAATCCAGTGGTGAAGGATTCGCCTAAATATTGCTTACAGGCATCACTTTCTTCCATCGCCGCTAATGCTTCCTCTAATGTCAGTGGTAAACAATGGGTATTATTGCTACGACTTTCATTGGCTTTACCTTGCACAGGAGTCGAAGGTTTTAGCGACTCAACCATGCCGATATAGCCACACAACAAGCTCGCGGCAATCGCCAAATAACAGTTAGCATCGGCGCCGGGAATGCGGTTTTCAATGCGACGGTTTTGTGGTGAAGATTCTGGAATGCGTAAACCACAGGTACGGTTTTCATCGCCCCATTCTAAGTTTACAGGTGCCGAAGTGCCGGGGAGGAAACGACGAAACGAGTTCGCATTTGGCGCCATCAGTGGCAGCAACTCAGGAATGAATTTTTGTAGACCTGCAATATATCCCAAGAATAGCTTGCTCTTAGTCCCATCTTCATTGGTGAAAATATTCTTGCCAGTCTCTTTATTGATCACGCTTTGATGAATATGCATCGCACTGCCAGGTTCATCCGTCACGGGTTTTGCCATAAAAGTGGCGCACACATCGTGCTTCAGCGCGGCTTCCCGTAAAGTGCGTTTAAAGATAAACACTTGATCAGCTAAAGATAATGCGTTGCCATGGCTGAAGTTAATCTCCATCTGTGCGGGACCATCTTCATGGATTAAAGTATCGATATCTAAACCTTGAAGCTCACACCAATCGTACATATCTTCAAACATAGGATCATATTCGTTGGCAGCATCAATAGAGAATGACTGGCGACCCGCTTCGGGGCGACCTGAACGACCAATTGGAGGCTTTAAGGGTAAATCGTGGTCGTCACTACGACGAGTCAAATAGAACTCCATTTCGGGAGCGATAACAGGTTCCCAGCCCTGTTCGTCATAGAGAGACAAGACTTTTTTCAACACGTTACGTGGTGACAGCTCAATCGGATTACCCATTCTGTCGTAGCAATCGTGGATAACCTGTGCCGTGGCTTCGATGGTCCAAGGCAACATAAAAACGGCATTTTCATCGGGTACACAAACAAAATCGATGTCGGCGGGATCGAGCAAACTGTAGTAAATCTCTTCGTCGACAAAATCACCGGTCACAGTTTGCAACAACACACTTTCGGGCAAACGCATGCCTTTTTCATCGAGAAACTTATCGACTGGAGCAATCTTGCCGCGGGCGATGCCAGTCATGTCACTGATAACACATTCGACTTCTGTGATTTTTCGTTCTTTTAAAAAAGCGATTAGCTTATTCATTATTATTTCACTCGAGTTGTAGCCCTACGTCGGCATGCATCACCGAAGGCATTGAAAATGGAGAGATAAAACGGATTCTCGCTCACCTTCCACTCTGGATGCCATTGCACACCGAGGGCAAATTCTTTAGTACCAATTACGGAGAAAGCCTCCACTAACCCATCTGGAGCATAAGCTTCTGGCCGCAACCCAACACCCAGACGCTCCACGCCTTGAGTATGTACAGAGTTAATCTCTGCAGAGTTACGGCCCCAGGCCTCGTAAATAAGCCCCCCGGGCTCAACAGTAATACTGTGAGAAGCCCCATACTGCACATCTAAGGATGCGGTTTTATCTTCTCGATGTTCAATAAAGCCACCCACCTCATGGAGCTTCTGGTGCAAACTGCCACCAAAAGCCACATTCATTTCTTGAAAACCGCGACAAATACCTAATACAGGTACCCCAGCAGCAATAGCAGCGTGGATCAGCGGCAAAGTTGTCGCGTCACGTTTAGGATCATGGTGTGTACCAAGCTCACTCGGCTGGCCTGCATAAAGATGGGGTTCTACATTAGAAGGAGAGCCAGTAAACAAAATACCGTCAAGACGCTCTAAAATAGCGTCTATCGGTAAATCGCCACCTAAAGATGGGATCACTAACGGCCAGCCTTTCGCGCCATTAACTACGCCTAAAAGGTATTTTTCACCAACAATATTAAAGGGGTGTGATCCCAATTGTTGATTGCATGCAATAACACCTATGAGGGGTAAATCGGCTGACATATCTCACCTTTAGAATTGATTTTACTAGCATAACGAACACTTTGCCTTTAAATGTTCATTTTTTCACACAGTACACCGAAATTTAGCACTAGGCAAGAGGTTAAACACTTGTTAAAGGTTATTTAATCCACTTATTCTTAATAAGCATAAATAACATGTAGTTAAATGTATATTTGCCCCATTTCACGCTAATTCATGTATATAAACCGGCGGTTACACCAGCATAAAACTCACTTGTTACCGAGTAAATTAAACCGTATTCGAAGCAAATTTGAACCAATATTATTTACACAAAGAAGAGGATACATAACCAATATGACAGGGTTAGAAAGTAGGTAATACCAATCGTATTAAATATCTGTTCATTCAGCGGGAGTTCAACGCGCTTTAGACAAGGCGAAGGCTTGAAGGCATAGTGGTGCTCTGTCGAAAGCCTTAAACGCAGTATAAAGTGCGTTGCCATGTAGTGAACATCAGCCGCCCTTCGGGAGCCTCACAGGCATCCCACTCCCGTGTTGCATTGACTTAAAAGGGAATGACCATTTCTGCGTCAATGCGCCTTGGATTGAAATGCCTGTGAGGCTCTGAACTGATTAGATA